>Ga0256839_1003769_pt1 | contig 15344 bp, 22 predicted proteins | sample 354166metaG_FD_185968 | JGI IMG/M metagenome (GOLD analysis project Ga0256839, IMG submission 185968) | Hydrothermal vent microbial communities from Mid Atlantic Ridge, Atlantic Ocean - 354-166 | ecosystem: Environmental > Aquatic > Marine > Hydrothermal vents | place: Atlantic Ocean: Mid... | reverse complement strand
TACCTTCCATGACTTAACATGTCTAGGTCATTTATGACGCACACGGTCAATGGCTCTCGCCAAAGGTTAGAAAGATGACACGCTAACCTTTGTCTAATTGGATACATTTGGTTATAATTGGATACAATTGGATACAAATGGATACAAATAGATAATGACATTATAAACTAATTTATTTATAAATGTCAAGTATTTTATGGAGAAATATAAATGATTGCAGGAGAAAGGCTACATTTTGCCCTTGAAAATATACTGGGGTATAAGCGTTTTGGTTCGAGTATAGCGAAAGAATACGGGGTAACAACACAAGCTATAAGTCAGTTGAAAAAAAATTCTAAATCTAATGATTTGATGCGAAAAATAGCAGAAGATAAAGGGATTAGTTTAAGTTGGCTTGAATTTGGAGAGGGGGAGATGCTAAAAACAGATACCTCTATGCCTGGTATGGTTAATGAGGCGTCTGTAGCTTATGGGTCCAGGGGTGGCAAGGAGCTGGTAAACATACCTTACCATGCTTCGGTGTATGCCAGTGCAGGGGGTGGGTCTGATGCTACGAGCATGGTAGAGAGTAGCCCAGTGACCTTTAGCCGGGGGTTTCTCAACTCATTTTTAGGCATTTATAATGTAAATGGGCTTAGCATCATTAACGCTGCGGGTGATAGCATGGCTCCTACTATCAAGAGTGGTGAGCTAATGTTTGTGTACCCTATGGAAAATGAAGGCTTTAAAGATGGTGGCATCTACGTGGTGATGTGTGGTGGCGCACTGCTGGTCAAGCGTGTATGGTTAAACCCTATCACCCAAGAGTACACGCTCAAGTCTGACAGTGTAGAAGTAGACCCTATCGTCATGAAGCTAGACGAGGCTAGTGGCTGTCACTTCGTGGGTAGGGTGGTAGGACATCTAGATAGGGTGTAGGTTTTAGAGCTCATTGTCTTTTTTTGTATTTAAAGTGAAATATGTCCATTCTCTATCGTGTTTTATCCACTTGTAGTCTGCTCTTTTGAAGCGGTAGTCGCTGTAAGTGATACCCATGGTTTCGTGTATCTGCTTTATACGACTGTTACTTGCGAATATGGCTGCGGTTAAGATGATGCGTGTGTAGCCTTTGCCAGTGGTGACTACATGCATGTCATGTTCCCACATCTTTTCTCGTAGCAGTGGTCCCAATGCATCTCGCATAAGTGGGTAGTGTTTGACTTGTGTTTGTATCTGTAATTTTTTGGCTTTTTGCCAAAGAGAGAGCAGTGTTTTGTCTTTTTTCGCTACTTCTTCTTCGAAAAATATGTTTTTACCTAGCGTTCTCATATGTTTTACTCTTTGCCCTAGTTTTTCTACTGTAATGTTTTTATAGGACTTGAAGTTGTTAAATGTTTTGAGTTCTTTTATGGTTGTTTCTAGTATGGTCTTGGTATTTGCTTTGGCTTTTGCTAACTTCTGTTCTACTGTGAGTTTGGGTGTGGCGTGTACCTTTGGTTTGGCAGAGGTATAGGCTTTGGCAGGTGTCGGAGGTGTGCTGCCTGGCATAAAGGCATACACTATGGCAGCAAGTATCACAAAAATAGTAAAACCACTCGTGCCTCCTCCTGAGCTTGATTTCTTTTTGCTCTCTCCGCAGTGTGGGCAGGCTTCTGCTTTGGCTGATAGCTGTCCTCCACATGTCTTACAATTGATGAGTTTTGCCATAATGATTTCCTTTTATTTTATATTTTATTAATAAATAACTTGACAATTATAAACAAATTAGTTTATACTGTCATCAATCTTTTATAACATTTCGTAACGAAGTGTTGTAAAAACATGATTTAGTGAACGGCTCACGCTTATCTTGGCGGATAGTGATCCGTTCTGTACACCTGAGATGCACGACACTATTTTAACATAAATAGTTGAAGTGCCTTACTTTTGTCTGTTTTAGTGGTGGATGCATGGGTTTTGGCTTCGTCTCCTTCCCCTGGCATCCCCTTCTAAAGCAGACAAACAGAGGAGACGACTATGACAAGCACAAAACCTTACCACATCTACACAGCACTCACGCGTGCAGTAGATGACTACTGCGAAAGACACGACATCGGTCGTGGGGCTTTCGCCATTCGCATTGGCTTTAACGGCGAAAATGCAGACAATCAACTTAGCAACCACCTAAACCCTAGAAGCATGAAAAACATCAGCCACGAACGTGAGTACATGATCATGTGTGAACTTGATGATAGGGCACGCGAGATTTACTTTCGTATGAGAGCTAAAGAGTGGGGGTTAAACGTGAACAGAGTGGCAGAACCGTCTATGCCTATGGAGATGTCTTTTCACGTTTTGGCAGATGAAGCGATGATGGAAGGTGATGAAGCCTTTGCTGTGACAAAAAAAGCTTTAAAAGATGGTGTACTAAATAAAAAAGAGGTCAAAGCCATCAGAAAAGAGTCTAAAGAAGCCTCGGACTTTTACATGAAGATGGTCGATTTGGCAGAAGAGAAGTTAAGGGGGATGTGATGGAAGATGTAGAAAGTAGTACACCATGCAACACTAAGGTAAAGCCGTTCAAGCTTGACTTCTCTTTGCCTTTTTCTGAGGCTATACATAATTTGAAAACCTCAAAAGGTCGCAAAATAGTGGTAGGCTCAGACAACTACCATGTGCTTGCCGCCCTGTTTAATGGGAAAACGATAGACGATTATGAAAATGTACCACTCAACTATGATGGAAGACGTGTAAACAACATTAAGAGCCGTATATCATCGCTTAGGCATACCTATGGCATAGAGATAGAGAGTCAATACAAAGAGGGTGCGAACTATGTGGAGTATTGGATAGCAAGGGGTGACAATGTTTAAAAGTAGTACACCATGCAATGTGTGGCACATGTTGTCGTTTGGGCTTTTGTTGATTAATGTGGGTGGCTTTTTGATGGGGTGTTTGGGATGAGTATAAAGTTAATCACGAAGGTATTTGAAGATAAGAGCCTTACTTCTACTCAAACGCTCATTATGGTAGCTATGAGTGACAATGCAAATGATGATGGTATTTGCTACCCAAAACTTGAAAACATTATGGCTAAAACTAAATTAGGCAGAACTTCTGTAGTCAATAATCTTAAAATATTAGAAGAAAAAGAGATACTTCAAAAGACATTTAGAGCCAAGAAAAAAGGTGGGAGATATAGCAATATTTATTTACTCTATCCTATAGAAAATTATGCCAATTTAGACGGTGCTTTTGCTGAGTATTTTACCCCCGTTTCAAGTAGCCAAAGTTCACTAGACGGCACCGAAATTAAAGATAGCCAAAGTTCACTAGACGGCACCGAAAGGGGTAGCCAAAGTTCACTAGACGGCACCGAGCTTACTATAAGTGAACCGTCACTAAAGATTGAACCGTCACTAAAGAGTGTCACCAGTGCAGAAAATGTGGCAAATTATTTACTCTTGAAAATAACCAAAAATAACCCTGAATTTAGAGTGCAAAATATATCTATTTGGATAAATGACATTGACAAAGCTATGAGACTTGATGGCAGAAGTAAAGTGCAGTTGTTAAATTGCATTGATTGGATTTATAATAATCCAAAGGGTGCATTTTGGATACCAAACATTTTGAGTGGTAAGAAGCTTAGAGATAAATTTAACACGATGTCTATGCAGGCAAATCAAGGTAATGCCAAAAATGATGCACTTGAAAAGAATTTGAAAATGATGGAAGGGATTATCAATGCAAGCTAGATTAATTATATTGGCTGGGGTTGTAGGGTTAGACTTGTCAGATGCAAGTAATGCTGTCTTTATGTCAGAGGTCGTGAAAGATATGCGACACCTGGATATGTTTATTGAGTTTTGTAGAGACAAAAAAGAGGGGATCACATATACGACTAAGTCTGAACGATTAGACATATTGGCAAATAGATTTAAAAAACTTGAAGAAAAAGAACGGCTCAAAGATAAGTATGCCAATGGTGATGCATGGACTGACGGCATCGTGTGGAAAGTGAGCCAGTGCAGAACAATGCTTATCAACGCCAGGGCACATGAAGAGTATATGTGCTCTGGTAAAGATATAGGGTTTAAACATTTGGTGAAGCCAGAGCATAAAGAAAAACTATTCACAAACAAAGAACTCTCTGCACTTCACTCCGTTGGTAGCACGACTGACATCATAGGATATTGTGAAGATGGAAGTCTGAAGAGTAAACTCATGGCAGTATATATGGCAGCATACAAACGTAAATCATCATACAAAGCTTTAGGTTTAGGTGCAAAGAGAGTGATGAGCTTAGTATCTATGTCTGCTGAGAAGATGGAGGCGTGATGAATATAGTATCTGCGATGATGGATGGGTGTGTCCGCGGTAGTGACTTGGCTGAGTTGTTTGGGCTTAACCCTCGATATTTTTCAAGAGTAAATGAAACTGACAGCCTAAATAGTGACATCGAGATACTTAAATTTAAAAACGTTGTACTTGTAGAAGTGCCATATGAAGCTAGAGAATATATCAAAAATTATGTGGCAACACCTATTCCCGTAGATGAAGATGAAAGTAAGTATGAGTATGTGCTCAGACTTACAAGTAAGATGAAGATAGGGTTTTGGAAATGAAAAAGCTATGTCCTATACATGGAGTCTACAATACGAGTAAGTGTGTCAAGTGTAATAGTTTAAATAATAGAGTCTACGATAAAACGTATCGAGATAAAGAGTCATCAAAATTTTATCATAGCAGGAATTGGAAACAAGTAAGAGATATACAGTTGAAGTCTAGCCCTCTTTGTGTAGAGTGTGGAATGCCTGCTAAAATAGTTGACCACATTGTTGAAATTAGAGATGGTGGCGAAAAATTATCTTTAGAAAATCTACAAAGTATGTGTATATCGTGTCATAATATTAAAACAGCAGCAGAAAGAGGTAAACGGGGAGGGGCGGTAAAATCTCTACAGACCGAGCAAGGAAACACCGAACCCCCTCATAAACTTTTAGACAAACCGTTTTTAGGGGGTACCCTATGAATGTAACAGAGGTTGACTGGGAATCTCTTAAGTGGGAATTTGAGAATGTAAAGTGTAGTTTACGAGTATTAGCAGACAAATATGGCACGTATCCTATGAATATCTCTCGAAAATCTAACGAAGAGGGTTGGGTTAAATTTGACCCAGTTACAATGGCTTTAGAAAATAAGGCTGTAACTGTTGCTAACCCAAATGGCATATTGGAGACCATCGCAGTTAGAAAAATACAAGAGATCATCACAGAGCTTGGAGACAACTACTCTACAGTTGATGAGCCAATGGTGGTGATGTATGGAAAAACGTATCAAGAGTATTTAAAACTTTCTTCTATGGTAGACAGTGAGGGAGATGTGTTGTATAGTCCTAAAACTGGTGCTGCATATACTAACCCACGATTTAATAATTTACAAGCGATACAGAACAACTTGACAAAGCTTGGCGATAGGCTAGGTATTTCTATTGCGTCCAGGAAGAAGTTAGGACTTAATTTCAACAAAGAAGAGAAGACAAAGAGTCTCTTTGATTTGGTTGCAGATATAAGTGGTAGTTCTGAGTTAGATGTCTAAAATTATTCCATACTATGAAAAAACCTTTGAACGTCACGAGAGAGACAAGATGGCTGTAGAGAGTGGAGAAAAGCCTCATCTGCGTTTCAATAAGAAGTTAGGTATTGCGTATGTGACTATTTTACAGACTTTTAAACACTATAAAGGGGTAAAGGCCAAAAACCATGAGCTTTTTGTCCTTGAAGAGTGGCAGAAAAAGGCTGTGGCTATTTGGGCTGGGTGGGAGAAGCTTAATTCTGATGGTAAGTGGGTGCGTAGGTTTGGTGAGTCCTTTTGGTTTATGCCTAAAAAGAATGGAAAGACGATACTCGGATCTGGCCTTGCCATAGCAGACTGCATTATGCGTGGTGAGCAGGGGGGAGAGGTGTATAGTTTTGCTAGGAAAGAAGAGCAGGCTAAGTTGGCATGGGTTGGGTTTGATGAACTTATGAAAAATCATGATGAACTTAAAAAATACAGAAGTGTCGCATATTCAACACTTAAGTTGACTAAGAATAATACGACTTTCAAAGCACTAAGCAGAGACTCAAAGACACTTGATGGGATTAACGCATCATTTGGGTTAGCAGATGAAAGGCATGCTCATCCAGACAATTCTTTACGAGACAACGTAAAGTCTTCTATGGCTTCACGTGAGCAACCTCACATGATGGACATCACGACAGCAGGGTTTAATATAGCCAGTCCATGTTACTTAGACTATGAACATGCTAAAAAAGTGGTAGAGGGAATTATAGAAGATGATGACTTATTTGTATTTATAGCCGAAGCACCGCCAAAGCCTGCTGGTGATGAGTATGATGATTGGTACTTTAGAGAAGAGGTGTGGGAAGCAGCAAACCCAAACTATGGTGTATCTGTAGACAAAGACTTTTTAGCATCAGAAGCAAAAAAAGCGAAAGAACGCCCCGAAAAATTGAATGCTTTTTTAGTTAAGCATTTAAATGTATGGACCACTGCCTCAGAGGGGTACATACCACTAGACAAGTGGAACGCGTGTAAAGGTGATGTAGATGAGAGTGGCACCTTTGTGGGTGGCATGGACTTGTCTTTGCGTGATGACTTCTCTTCATTTATGAAAGTATATAAGTATGGAGATACTTATCACATCAAGGGTAACTACTATGTGCCAGAAGATACATTGCAAGAGAGAGAGCGAAAGCTTAGAGTGCCGTTGTTCTCATGGGCATCACATGGTCATATCACGGCGACACCTGGCAATACTATCAATTACATGTATATCTATAATGAAATACTCAAAGACATAGATAGTATGACATCTATGGGTTACGACATTTACAAGGCTAAAAAGCTAGTAAAGTTGATAGAGGAGCCTTTAGATACAGACTTACTCCTAGAGTTTGACAATGATTTAGATCATGACAATTTAGACAAGTATAAGAGTACCTACACAAACTGCATCCCCATAGTGCAGGGTCCTAGAACTTTGTCTGAGCCTATACTCACATTTTTAAAAGCAGTAGTCGCAGGTAAAGTCGTACACGATGGCGACCCAGTGCTCACATGGATGGTGTCAAACTTCACCGTCATCACCAACGCACAAGACAATGTCATGCTAAACAAGTCAGAGTCTACAAGGAAGATAGACGGTGTCGCAGGCATCATCAACGCACTTGCTATTCTCATACATAGCTCAGAGACGAACGAAACATCTGTCTACGAAGAGCGTGGGTTACGTGATTTATAAAAATATTTGTAACATTTTATAACTTTTTTACTCATAGTGTCATCGGTGGCACTGTCATCTCGATATATTACGAAATAACGATAATATATTTGGAGATTATGTATGACAAGTTCACTTAAACATTTAGTTCTTTTTTATGCACTATTGTTTATAACATTCATGTTTATGGCATCCTCTGCCCTATATTTCCCATATATTACACCTGAAGAACAAAAAACGTACTTTCAGTTAGCTATTTCAGCTATTTTACTGTTTCTACCTCTTCTTTTCATAATCTCATTATTTAAGTTAGGTTCTCATGGATCTAAATAACCTATTTGAGAGCAGAGCCTCTGCAACTTTGACACAAACAAACACATCAAGTACTCTATTTGGTGGGCTTTTTGGTGCTAAACAATCATCAGCAGGGGTAGATGTGACACTCACCTCTGCACAAACACACACTACAGTGATGACTTGCTACAGAATACTTAGTGAAAGTATCGCATCTTTGCCTATTCATCTTATGAAACGTACTGCAAAGAGTGGTAAAGTCACTAAAGAGAAAGATTATGCAAACCCTCTTTATAATTTACTAAATCTATCACCGAATGGTGAGATGTCTCGGTTTAACTGGATTGAGTCCATGATGATGAACTTAGTATCTCGTGGGAATGGATATACACAAATCATACGCAATGGGCGTGATAAGGTTGTAGCACTTTACCCACTACTTAGTGACAATATGCGAATAGTACGCTCAGAGAGTGGAGAGCTTGCCTACATCTACAACACAGCAAAAACTGGTGATGTTTGGCTGGAAAAATCACAAGTACTTCATGTCAGAGGACTAAGTCTTGATGGCATCAGTGGAATGTCACCCATCATGTATAGTGCAAATTCTATAGGTCTAAGCATGGCACTTGAAGAGTTTGGCTCAAACTTCTTTAAAAATGGTGCGAACCCTGGGGCAGTCTATGAAATGCCAAACAAGTTAAGTGATGATGCGTTTGAACGTCTTAGAACTTCACTCAAAGAGAAGTATGAAAGCCTTAAAAACTCAGGCAAACCTATGTTACTCGAAGAGGGTCTACAGTTTAAGCAGATAGGTGTGGCAAACAATGAGTCTCAGTTTTTAGAGTCTCGCAAATTTCAAAAATCTGAAATCGCCTCTATCTTTCGCATACCCCCACATCTCGTGAATGACTTAGAGCATGCCACATTTACAAACATAGAGCAGCAGTCTTTGGAGTTTGTGACCTATACGCTCACCCCATGGGTACAACGCTTTGAGCAAGCACTCAACATTGCATTATTTGCAGAAACAGACAACTATGCCTCCTTCAATATGGATGCCATGATACGTGGTGACATTAAGAGTAGATATGATGCACACGGTACAGCCATACGTGATGGATGGCTTACTCGAAACGAAGTGAGAGAGCAAGAGGGAAAAAACCCGCTTGATGGACTAGATGAGCCGATACTCCCACTAAACATGACACAAGGAGATACAAATGCCTAGAAGCAAAGAAGAAATAATCGCACGGATGAATGAGATAGGGGTTACCCATCGTGTATGTGTAGGTAACTGCCCTATGAAACGTGCAGAACATAGTTCGGAAATAGATGTGGAAAACAAAAAGGTACCTTTTGTCTTGGTTAGCAATGACAATGCAGGTGAGCGTTATGACTGGTGGAAAGATGAAGTGTATATAGAAGAACTCGATGTAAACGGGGCATCTTACGAAAGGTTACAGACATTTTTTACAGACCATCGTCCAAGCGTAGATAATGCCATAGGTCGCATTGACAATGTACGCGTGGAAGATGCTCAGCTAAAAGCAGATGTCATCTTTGGGAGTGATGACCGTGCCAATGCCATCTTTGACAAGTATAAAGATGGCATCTTGACAGATGTAAGCATAGGGTACCGCATCAATGATGTGGTGGTGACATCTAAAAAAGACGCACCAGACCATGTGCTAGTTACTGATTATGAGGTGGTTGAATTGTCCGCTGTGTGGCGTGGCTTTGACAGTGGTGCCAGTGTTGGCAGAACTGAAAAAACGGAAACAAACGATGAAAGTAGTAATCAGACTCCAGAGATGGATGGTCGTTGTGTGGAAGTCCTAGAAAGAGAATTAAAATTGAAAGGTTTAACGGTATGAAAGAATATTTAAAAAAGCTACTCGCACAGCGAACAGCAAAACAAGAGGCGATGCAAGCATTACTGGATGCAGCAAAAACAGAAGAGAGAGCTCTGACCAAAGATGAGGGCGAAAAGTATGATGCTTATGAAAGAGAGTTTGAGACTATCACCGCAGACATCAAGCGTACAGAAAAGCAAATCGAAAGAGACGCACAGCTTGACTTGCCTACGACTCGTACTTTGGTAACAGACCCAGAAGAGAAGAGAGAAAACCCTTCTGACATTCCAGTAGATACTAAAAGATACTCTCTTCTTAGAGCAGTAGCAGCACAGGTATCTGGCAACTGGGAAAATGCAGAGTATGAGAGAGAATGTTCTCTTAAAATTGCAGATAACTTAGGTCGTGAGGCTAAAGGTATCTTTGTTCCTTACGATGTTCAAAGAGCCGTGATGGCAACACAAGCAGGTACAGGCTTTACAGATGCAGGTGCTTTAGTAGGTACTGACCATATGGATAACATGTTCATAGACTCGCTTCAGGCAGACTCTTTTGTTGTTGCAAATGGTGGTCAGGTACTTACAGGTCTTGTGGGAGATGTAGATATTCCACGTTCACTCGGTGGGGTTTCTTTCTCATGGGTAGACGAAGATGGTAACTCAACAGACTCAAACATGAACCTAGACAGCGTAAGAATGTCTCCTAAGACTATCACGGGGTCTGTGCCTATTTCAAGAAGATTACTTAAGCAGTCATCTCCAGCAGTAGAAGCACTTATCCAAACAGACATCAGACGCGGTGTGGCTTTGGCTATTGATACGGCAGTTATCGCAGGATCTGGTATAACAGGGCAACCGACAGGTATTTTGAATACTACTGGGGTAAGCACGCAAGCAGTAGCAGACATTACCAATGGAGTGCCTACTTTTGAAGAAGCTGTAGGATTTGAAACTACACTTGCAGAAGACAATGCTTTAGCAGGTAGACTTTCTTATACCACTACACCGACCATCAATGGTCTTGCAAAGACGAAACCTATTGATGCTGGTTCAGGGATTATGCTCAATACAAATAACATGATGAATGGTTATCCAGTCACAGGCACTACACTCATGCCAGCGAAAAAGACACTCTTTGGTAATTTCTCAGATGTCATCATCGGTATGTGGGGAGTCATGGACATCGTGGTGGACACTGCTGCTAAAGCTGCAAGTGGTGGCATCGTGGTACGCGTATTCCAAGACATTGATGTAGCGGTGCGTCATCCTCAATCGTTCTGTGTTACAGCATAGGGGTAAATGATGGATATTAAAATCTTAAAACCATGTGTCATTGATGGTAAAAATCATAAACCCTCAAAAAAGAAAGTCACTGTCTCTAAAAGAGATGGTGATGTACTTGTAAGTTTGGGTAAAGCAGAAGATCTGTCTCCTAAAAAAGAAGAACTTTATTTAAATATGCAGATAGACCCAGCTGCACTTGAAGAAGTAAAAAAAGAGATTGAGTCTTTAAAAGAGCAGATTGTAAGTAAAGATGAAGAGATTGAGTCTTTAAAAGAGCAAATTGCAGATAAAACAGAAGACCAAGAAGAGACAAAATAATGAAACTAAAAGTAATAACCGCACCAGCAACTACACCTGTCACACTAGCAGAAGCCAAGAGCTTTTACCGTGTGCTTGGTAGTGATGCAGATGCAGATATTACTCGCAGTATTGAGGCGGCGACTGAGCATGCTGAGCAGATAACCAACAGACAGTTAAGTACAGCGACATATGCAGGGTATTTAGATGGCTTTGTCTCTTCTGTGAAACTGCCTAAGCCACCGCTTAAAAGTGTAGATAAAGTTGAGTACATAGATGCAGATGGAGTGACGCAGACTTTTACAGGCTTTACCATAGATGATGTGTCGGTGCCAGCGGTACTGTACTTTAACTCTACGCCAGCAGGTGTGAAAACAGATGGTACTAACAACGTCATAGTCACTTTTACAAGTGGCTACGACAAAGTACCTTCTGCCATACAGTCGTGGGTACTCATTTATGGGTTGACACTTTTTGAAAACAGAGAAAACTTGGTCGATGGTGTTTCAGTGAACAGTGATAAAGAAGCGTATTTCGATCACCTACTGGACTCATACAGGATTATACCAGTATGAGAATAGGAAAACTAAAGCATTTGGGGAGCATAGAAAAATATGTGAACACACCCGATGCCATGGGTGGCATAGCCAAACAGTGGGAGCTTATGACAGAAGCTTACTGTAGCCTAAAACCACTCAATGGTAATGAAAAGTACGTCTCACAAGAGAAACACGCTACAGCTACGCATCAAGTACTCATGCGTTATGTGGGGGGGCTAGACACAAAGATGAGGCTCCTTGTAAGAGGGCGTATCTTTGAGATAAAAGCCATACTAAACATAAACGAAGAGGACAAGATGTTGCAACTTATAGTCGAGGAGGATGCAGATGTCGGTTAATGTCGATGCAAAAGCAGTGCAAAAAGTACTTTCTAAACTCCCTGCGATTATACAAAAGAAAGTTGTGGATAAAGCCTCACGTGCTTCTGCTAAAGTTATCGCGACTGAGGCTAAAAAGCGTGTAGCTAGACGTACAGGTCTTTTAGCTAGGAGTATTGGTGTGGCTAAGGCAAAACCTAGAAACACCCCAGATGGTATGGTGCGTTTTTACGTGTTGCCTAAAACAAAAGTGACTATTTCACGAAGGGTGGTTGTCAATGGTAAAAAAGGAAGGCTTAAAGCCAAAACACGTGTGTTTTACGGACACTTCTTAGAGTTTGGAACAAAAAAGATGAAGGCAAAACCTTTTCTCTTGCCTGCTGCCAAAGCCACATCTTCAAAAGTGGTAAGTACCTTTAAAGAGAAAGTTTTTGAAGAAGTCGAAAAAGAAGTAAGGAAACTCTCATGATAGAGACAAAACTATGGGATCACTTGAAGCTAAACGTGCCAAGTGTCTCTAGTAGGGTATTTGCTAATATCATCAACCAAGACACGCCTAAGCCAGCTCTTGTCTACACTGTAGGCATAGAGATACCAGGCACCATGACATGTAGTAGCGACAAAAACTATAGAGAGTGGGAAATCACACTCTATGGTGAAAGCTACAGCCAAAACAAAGACATCAAAGAAGAGGTCGTGACGGCGTTAAAGTCGTTTGAAGTAGATGTAATGGGTATTGCCATAGAAGATGGCTATGACACAGAAGCAGAACTATATGCACAGCATATTCAATTTACAACAGGAAGGAAAAACAGATGAAGACAGAAGGCATTAAAGTAACAGTAAATAGCAAATTAGTAGGGTGCATCGACACTCTAGGAGCTATCTCTATGAGTAGAGATAAGACAGAAAAGAAGTGTATCACCTCTGGGGAGATTAGAACTATCTTAGACAGCATCAAGACTGGAGACTTAGACATCGGTGTGATTTACGACCCTACAGATGTAGCAGGAGCAGATGAACTTTCTACCGTGTTTGACACTGGTGCAGAGTGTATCTTTGCCATAGAGCTTTCAGATACAGCAGGGTTAAATGGTACAACATTTACTTGGGCTACAGCAGTGGTTCCAAGCTTTGAGGTAAACCCTGACGACAGTGGCGAAGTATCGGCTAAATTTACAGTAGCACCTGGCGGAAAACCTACAGTTACCGCAGCAGCGTAAGGAACAGTCATGGCAAAAATTATGATGAGCGTTCCACTATCTATAGAGATAGTGGATAAAAAAAAGAAAAAAGAAGTACTTAAAGTAGAGGTAAGAGAGTTTACCAAAACGGAAAGAAAAGAAAACAAAAGCATGGCAGACAAGTATAAAAGCTTGGCTACCAGGCTGAACAAAATTCAACTGAAGATGAACTCTGTCACAAAAAGAAGAGACTATGCTGAGAAGCTAGAAAACTTCAAAGATGCAGATGGGTATCAAGTGAAGATTGACACACTTACAGATGAACTTGAAAACATCATGAAAGAGATAGACACACTTGGTGGTGATGAGTTTGCAGAAACACAAGCTGAGAAAAACTTTGAAACACTGGTGAGTGGTGAAGGCAAAGAGCGTCTGGCTGAGATAGCAGACATCAAAGGCTATGTTCATGTGACAAATCTTCTCTACAAAGAGAGAGACAAAGTTGAGGGAAAGCAGCACGAAGAGTAGCCCTCTGCCTTAGGGATGGCAAATGCAAAGGACTCTTCTCGTTTGAAGTAGTGCTTGCAAATGTCGCCTCTGTGTGTTGGATGGACTACGGAGCTATGGGAGCGACTGGGTATGTGTATGCATCGGCTAAAGATGCATGTAAAGACCACGGTTTAGCCCCTAAAAGGTGGATGCCTCTCCTCCGTGCCATAGGTCAATACATGGCACTAGGTAAAGAAGAGTGGGCGAAAGCAAAAAAAGAGAAAACCACAGGTACCGCAGACATATCATCTGCTCTCATCGCAGCGTTTGGCGATGGTAAACAAAGTAAATAAAAGGAGAAAGTTGTGGCAAGTGCAGGAACAGTCGTCATTACTATGGATGCAGATGTAGCCAAAGTAGTTGAAGGCATCAAAAAAACAAATAAACAACTTTCTCAGTTTCAACGTTCTGCGAATAAAGCTACTAAAACTTTGTCGAACATTGCCACAGCAGTTGCAGGCATATATGTTGTTCAAAAAGCATTTGACGGTATAAAAACTTCTATAGAAGGTGTGGTAAATACCTCTTCTGAGTTTGAAACCTACACCAACCGTATGACTGCATTTACCCAAGGTCAGGCACAGGCTAACGCAGAAGTAGACAGAGGTGTGGCTTTTGCATTAAAGTATCGTACTAGCATTAACGACACTATGGATGCTCTTCTTCTTATGAAAAACTACGGATTGGACGACAGCGATGAGTCACTGAAAATTTTTACCAATACGGCGATAGGTAGTGGTAAGAGTTTGTCTCAGTATGCAGAAGCAGTAGCTGATGCACTTACAGGAGAAAATGAAAGACTCAAAGAGTTTGGGCTTAAAGCCTCTAAGATAGGTGAGAAGATAGGCTATGTGTGGACGGACAGTGCAGGAAAGACTAGAAACGTCATTATCGAAAACAACAAAGAGATCATAAACTCTACGCTAAATGCCATTATGAATGAGAAGTATGTAGGACAACTTGAAAAAAGAGCCTCTTCATGGGCTGGGCTGATGCAAAATATGTCAAATAACTTTACGCTATTTCAAAAAAATATAGGTGATGCAGGGTTGTTTGACTACTTTAAGCAACTAGGTGATGGCATCTCTAAAGTGTTTGCAGACAGTTTTGACAGTGGGAGCATCTCTGCCAAGCAGTTTTCAGATGATACTATCTCATTTATGAACAGCATTATAAAGGCTGTAGGGTTTGTGGCCAAGGCTTTGGCTGGTGTGGCAAACTTGGCACGTACTGTTTACGGGGGCATACAGAAATTAGCTGGTACTTTCGTAGGTGGTGCAGCAGATGAGAGACTCAAAAATAAACGTGCAGACCTTGCAGAACTGCAAAAAATGGTAGAAACAGGGAAATATGGCATCTTCTCAGATAGAAACTATGGAGTGGTTAGACGAAAGATAATAGCTATTAAAAAAGAGATAGCCTCCACAGTAGCCACACAGTCATGGGCAAAAGATGTGAGGGCAAGCGGTGACGCTACAGTAGAAGCAGCCGCTAAAAGTCAAGCAAACATCAACGCACTTGTAGATAAAGTAACAGCACTTGGCAACGTCAACAGAGCGACAATAAAAGCAACGACTACTGACATAGACAAGCAAAAAGAAGCAGCTACCAAAGCACTGGGTAGTATAAACGCAGGATATGGTCAGTTAAATGCTAACACAAAAAAACTCACTAAAAACACCAAAGCATCAGCTAAAGCACAATCAAAAGCCATAAAAGACACTTTAAAAGAAGCGAAAAAAGATGCCAAAGAGGCAT
>Ga0256839_1003768_pt1 | contig 15350 bp, 14 predicted proteins | sample 354166metaG_FD_185968 | JGI IMG/M metagenome (GOLD analysis project Ga0256839, IMG submission 185968) | Hydrothermal vent microbial communities from Mid Atlantic Ridge, Atlantic Ocean - 354-166 | ecosystem: Environmental > Aquatic > Marine > Hydrothermal vents | place: Atlantic Ocean: Mid... | reverse complement strand
GCAGAGGGCATGCGATTGACCGCATAGCCAGTTTTATTGTATTTCATCGCTGTTTCTTATGGTTTATATGATATTTTAAAAGGGCCCAGGGGAAAGTCTTGCTTGGTAAAAAAACGGCACTCACAAGCACCTTACAGCAGCATGAAAACACCGCCCGCGAGGCAGGGAGGTGTGCGGCAGGTTTTACGCCGGACTCCGCTGCCGGCTTATGCAACATAAGGTTAACCCTCCGGCACCATCCGCCTGTTTCCCACCTGAAAAAACCTTCAGGGAATGGGGGGAGCCGGGGAGATGTCGACTGCTTTTTTAGGGGACAGCTTTTTAAGGGATGCAATGTTCTCCCCGGCTTTTTCCGTCCCATGTTTTTCTTCTTGTCGAATTTCGGCAATCTTCTCAATAGAGGGGAGAATATGTTTTTTTCAGAAGGGGAATCCCCATGCAACATGGAGCTTTTCTCCATCCGCTGGGTTTTTTACTTTAATGCTGCAAAAGCAGGCAGGGGAGTCCGCCGTAAAACCTTTACAATACATGGGAGAAGGGAGGGTTACGCTGCTGAACCTCTGCCTGCTTTTGCCTAAATGCTCTTTTCAAGGAAGACCTTCAGAGGCCCGCTTCGCTGCGGATGTCTCAGCTTTCTGAGGGCCTTTCCCTCCAGTTGACGTATTCTTTCACGTGTCACATTGAAGTATCTGCCGACCTCTTCAAGGGTCTGCGAAGCGCCGTCACCGATGCCGAAGCGTTTCTTGATAATCTCCGCTTCCTTTGTCGACAGGGAGCTGATTATCTTCCTGACATGCTTTTTCAGTTCCTGCTGGATAACGGCGTCAAGCGGAATAAGGGAAGCCTTGTCTTCTATAAAATCCTCAAGGTGGCTTTCCTCCTCGCTTCCCACAGGGGTCTTCAGTGATACAGGCTCTTTGCATATCTTCATGATTTTCCTGGTCTTATCTATGGGCAGGCCCATCCTTTTTGCTATTTCCTCAACCTTGGGATCCCTGCCGAGTTCCTGCATGAGTTCCTTGGAGACCTGTGTCAACCTGTTCATGGTTTCTATCATATGCACCGGGAGCCTGATGGTTCTTGCCTGGTCTGCAAGTGCGCGGGTTATGGCCTGTCTTATCCACCAGGTGGCATATGTGCTGAACTTGTAGCCCTTCTTATAGTCGAACTTCTCCACAGCCCTCATCAACCCGATATTGCCCTCCTGGATAAGGTCGGGCAGGCCGAGCCCCCTGCCGATGTGCCTCCTCGCTATGCTGATCACGAGCCTCAGATTGGCCTCGGTAAGTACTTTTTTTGAATCGTTAATCTTTTTCTCGCTTTCATGAATAACGGCCAGCGCATCTTTCACCTCATCGCCCCTAAGCCCCAGCTCCGCCTCCAAAGCGGCCGTCTCCCTCCTGAGACGCCTGTAGACGGCGCACAGCCCTTTTATCTCATCATGGTCAGCGCGTGTATTCCCCGATCTTCCACATGGTCTTGCCACGCTCTTGCGGATATTGTCCATCTCACGCGCCATATTGCCGTGCGATGCCGCCAGCTGCTTGAAACGTGCCGACAATTCCTCCGTTATCTCCTCCCGGAGGTTGAGGCCGGCTATCATGTCAACTATTTTATCGGTGTTCCTGTCCAGTGCCGCCCTTGCGGCCTCCATATCCTTCCGGCCCGGTCGCCCCTTCAGTTTTTCAAGACATGCCGCCCTCGCCCGGAGCAGTCCCCTTAACGACCTGATGCCTCTCAGAAGTTTTTCCGAGCCGGCCTTTTTCTCAGTGGCATCATTGCCGGCCGGGGAATCAACCGGTTTTTCCGGTGAGCAGATATTGCTTATGGAAATTTTCTCTTCCTTTAAGAGTGCCGGAAAACTCAGTATGTGCCTGGTTGCAAAAGGTGCCGTAAAGATGATTCCTGATATTTTGCGCCTCCCGTCTTCCAGTGCCTTCGCAATTTCTATTTCGCCCTGCTTTGTAAGCATGGACAGGGATTTTATCTCCCGGATATACATCCTCATGGGGTCGTCTGAAGTATAGTTTATTTCTCCTGATTCGCCGTTGATATCCCTGAACATCATGACGCGGAAACAACCCTTGATATTGCAGGTTCACTTAATAACGTGTTTAGTTGGATGATGATCATAAGCCCTCCTTATACAGTCGGCGTTTCCGTCCGGCAGGGTCTCCTGCCGCGTTTATGCCGCGTTAATGCCATCCGCCTTACAGTTGCATGAAAACATCCCCTGCACGTTTATAGCACATCAAGGGTTACTTTATGTTTTCTTTCATCAGCCATTTGACGGCATGCAGGAACATGTTCCTGGAATCATCAAAATGCATCTTCTTCTTTATATGGTCTATATATGTTTCAACCGTCTTTACGCTTAGATTCAGTTGTTCGGCTATCTTCCGCGTCTTCATGCCCCGGCCTATAAGCTGAAACACCTCCAGCTCCCGGTTGCTGAGACTCTCGACCGGTGAGCTGTAGACCTCGGACTTCCTGTGGACGAGTTTGTGCAGGAGCCTTGAACTCAGCCTGTCGCTGACGTAAATCTCCCCGCTCAGGATTTTCTTTAAAGCGGATATCACTTCCTCGGGCGGCTCGTGCTTCATAATGTAGCCCTTTGCTCCTGCCTTGAGGCAGCGCTCGGCATAGATGAATTCATCATGCATGGAAAGAACGAGAATGGATAGATCGGGATAGTGATCGGAGAGTTCCTCTATGAGCCTTATCCCGCTGATATGCCCGAGGGAAATATCGACTATTGCAATATCGGGCTGATGTTTCGCGATTGCCTTTAAGGCCTCCCTGATGTCCCCTGCGTCTCCGCAAACCGTAAAGTCCGTTTCCTGGTTGATAAGCTGTGCAAGCCCCTGGCGCATTATCGGGTGGTCGTCAACAATAAATATCTTGTGCTTCAGTTTTCTACTGCCAACCATGCAGCTTTTCATTCCGGACCCTGTTCAGGCAAGGGGCTCATTTTTTTCAATCCAAACGGCTGTACTATTATCGTATTAATCAAAAATTCTTTGTAGCGGGGAAAAGCACGTTTTTTTTAGAAGTGAAAACCTTACCCGGTATGGGGATTTCCCCCATACCGGGTAAGGTTTTTCATTTGAGGGGGGCTTCAACGGTTTATCACTGTTTCCTCTTTTCGAGCTTCCTGACAATACGGTCTTTATCCGCCAGTATGCCCCTTGTGCTGATAAGCGCATAAACCGTCTTGTTTTCAACTGCATACTGAATCCTGTACCATGCGCCGAAACATCTCACAAAAAGACCGAGGAAGACAAAGAGACACGCAATGCCGACCACCGGGACACCGGGGTCCTTTCTGTAGCTCAGATAAGAGCCTTCCTCATAATCCATGAACTCGAAATCAATCCCCATTGCATTAAGCCCCCCGCCGAGGCTGATCCGCCCCAGCTCGATTCTTGCCGAAGGACTGTCTTCAGGGATATAGTAAAGCGGGACAAAGGGGTGTATGGTCTCCTTTGAGCCGTCTTTCCTGTAAAGGGTTCCTGTCTTGAGCCGGCCGAGCAGGAAGCGGCCGTCTGCACCGCCGACACTGAAAGGATACATTGTCCTGACGTAAATACGCCTGCCGTTCGCCGCAAGCGAGATATTCTGTTCAAACCCCATCTGGTACAATGTAAGCGGCCCGGTGCGGAAAGGCTTGTTCACCCATAGCTTTGCATACAGGACCTTGCCGTCCGGCCTCTTGACCCTGAGGCCGGTGAGCCACATCCTGGGCATGTAGGAAAAACCCCTGTGTGACGGCTCTATCTTTCTTGCGCCTATTCCTATGGCCAGCCTCTCGAGTTTTCTCTTCGGATAATCAATCCTCAGTGTCTGGTAATATTCCGTCCTGAATTCCTCAAGCGTAAGCACATACTCTTCTTCAGCGTGGCCGCCGGAAACTCCGATGCCGGCCTTCTCAAGCAGCTTGTTCCATCTCGTGTCCCTGCTGTACAGTGAGATCGTTACGGGCTTCCCGGGATAAAGAAGCACATCGCTCTCGAAAGAGAACAATGCAGTGATGAAAAACCCGAGGACGGCAAGTATGATTCCCACATGATAAAACCATGAAAGCCACCAGTACTGAATTCCTTTTTCGTATATCGCCACACCGGGATGAACGGCGTCACGGCTCCGTGCCCTGAATGAAAACCCCGCGTTTTCGAGACGCTTTTCAAAGTCGGTCTTATCAAATACCAGCACACTGCGGTGGTTCTTCAACCTTTCAAAGCCGATCGGCGTCCTCCTCGCTTTCAGGAACATCCTGAACCTGTCATAGAGGCATACCGCAAGGTTTACAAGCAGAATGAAAGTGGTGAACAGGAACAGGGGCGACATGAAGATATTAAGAAGGTCCAGTGCCCTGACGACGGATACATACCTGCCGCCGGCCCTGATATAGTCCTCAATGTTCCCGCCCTGCGGGAAGATCGTGCCCGTCAAAAAGATGAGACACATAAAGGCCAGTATCCAGACGGATGTTTTAAGGGATGAGAAAGTCCTATACAGCATACGCATGCAGGCTCGGGATGCCGAAAAGCTTCACGAGCCAGTTAACCCCCAGAAAAGTCATTATCATGCAGACAAAGCCGATTATATTGAGTGCCGATGAAGGGGTATCCCTCCACCTGCCGATAGCCTTTGAATGCAGGTATATTGCGTAAACCGTCCACGTAATAAGGGACCACGTCTCCTTCGGATCCCATGACCAGTACCTTCCCCATGCATCGTTGGCCCATGCAGCGCCGGAAAAGATCGCGAATGTCAGGAAGGGAAAACCGAAAAGCACGAGCCTGTGCGTCCAGCGCCGGAATTCCTCATCGATATAGCCGAAGATGCCTGGCGCCTCGTCCGGCGGGGTCCGGAAACGCAGGTAACAGATCTCCACCGCAAAGCTGACCACGAATACCGCGTAAGCCAGAAACGCCGTCAGGACGTGCGCTTCATACCACGGGCTCTGAAGCGCCGGGGGCAGCGGCGCTATTTCGGGATTTCTCGTGAACAGGCTGTACAGGCATGCCGCAGCGGCTATGCCCGCAATGATGAACCCGGGGATGTGCACATCATGCCACCGGCTCCGTGCGTACAGGTAAGTCGCGTTGGCAGACCACGCAAACCAGGAAAGGGTTTCATACAGGTTCTGGAAAGGCGGCCTCATGCCCTCGAACGTCCTGAAGATAATAAGGCCTGTATGAAAAACAAGGGTTATTTTCAGCCCGCGCGTCAGCGCCCTGCCGGTTCCGGGGTGCGAGGATATGAGATATGCAATGCCGGTAATAAAAGATATGCCGTACAGCAGGGCGACAAACCAGAAAAGCCTCAGCTCGATGCCCAGGAGGAACGCATCCCTCAGGAGTATTTCTTCCGCCGTCATTTTCTGAATTCCTTTCGCAGCGCCGTCTTTTCCTGGTCGGCCACTACAACAAGGATGAATTTTTCCGGATCAAGGTATTTCCTTGCCGCCCGCAGGACATCTTCTTTTGTCACGCTGTTGATATATCCGGGATAACTGTCGATATAATCAACGCCGAGGCCGTAGTATTCCACTGCAACAAGGAATCCGGCTATGCGGTCGCTTGTTTCGATCCTCATGGGAAAGCTTCCCGTAAGAAACGACGCTGCATCGGAGAGCTCCGGATCCGATACAGGATTAGTCCTGATCGTGTTTATCTCTTTTAAAACCTCGCTGATTGCGGTATTGGCGGACTCGTTCTTTGTCTGCAGGACAACCTGGAAACTCCCGCCGTACCTGTCGGCGGCAAAGTAACTGTAAATATCATAGACAAGCCCTTTATCCTCCCTGATGTTCTGCATGAGTCTCGAGGCGAATCCGCCGCCGCCTAAAATATAGTTCATCACGGACAATGCATAATAATCCGGGTTGTCCCTGCTTACCCCGATATGCCCCAGTATGACGGTGGCCTGTGCAAGATCCCTGTCCACGGTTATGGTCTTCCCCGCCTTTGCCGCATTAAGGGGCGGCAGTGGCGGCGGTGGAGTCTTTGCGCCTTTCCATTCGCCGAAATACTTATCCACCAGTGCCTTCACCTCTTCCTCTGTCACGTCTCCAACAACAGCCATGACCGAATTGCCGGGGACGTAGTACCTTGAATGAAAATCCACAAGGTCGCCCCTTGTTATCCTGTCAATGGTCCCGGCAGCGCCTGTAACCAGCCTTCCGTACGGGTGGTCCCCGAACACCGCCTTTCTGAAATTCTTTGAGGCGATAAACCGGGGGTCCTCCTCGCTTGCCTTCAGGCCTCCCTTGATGCGCTCCTTCTTTTTGTTGATCTCATCTTCAGGGAATACCGGGTTTAGGATTATATCCGAAAGCAGGTCGAATCCGAGGCTTATGTCTTTCTTCAGGACGGAAAGACCGGCCGTAACATAATCATACCCTCCGGACGCGCCGAGCCTGCCTCCCACGAACTCGATCTCCTCGCTGATCTGCCGGGCCGTCCTGCCCGCGGTGCCTTCCGTCAGAAGGGCCGCAACGAGATTTGCAAGCCCTGCCTTGTCCGCCGGTTCATTGAGACTTCCCGCATTAATGCCCAGTCCCACCCTGACCACAGGCAGGTTGTGCCTCTCAACTATCATCAGGACGAGGCCGTTTTCGAGCACCTCCCTCTTTACATCAAGGGCATGCGACGGATAATTGAAGATTAATAATACGAAATTAAGGATAAAGCTTAACAGTGTGATCTTTTTGAATTTTGAATTCATTTTGAATCCTTCACCGGTACCAGTATCCCCACGGTCCTGTGGTCTTTAACGAGATATTTCCCGGCGACCCTCCGGACATCCTCGGGGGTGACCTTCCTGATGCCTTCCAGATATCTGTCCTTTAATCTCCAGCCGCCTATCATCTCGAATTGCGCCAGTATCATGGCCTGGTAAAAGACCGAGTCCTGGCTCATGATAAAATCCGCCTCGATCTGATTCTTCGCCTTCCGCACCTCCCTCTCAGAGGGGGGCTGCTCCTTTATCTTCCGCACTTCTTCGTATAACGCATTTTCAACATCTTCGACCTTTCTGCCCGGCAACGGCGTGCCGTAGAGGTAAAAGAGGTACGGGTACCTCTGCAAGGCGCTGTACCCCGCACCTGCGGAAAGCGCTATGCGCTGTTCATCTATCAGGCTCTTGTATATCCTGGCGCTTTTACCGCCAGCCAGCACGCCTGCAAGCACCTCAAGGGCATAACCGTCTTCATGCAGTATGTTCGGGACCTTGTATGCGCTGAGCACATACGGCAGCTCGGCCTCTTTCTTTACGAATATTCTCTTTTCGCCTCTCTGCGGAGGTTCCACCACGTTCAACCTCTCAATCTCGCGGCCGCCTGGAATAGGGCCGAACTCCTTTCTGATCTTCTTCATTACGGAGTCAACGTCTATATCACCCGCAACAACTATAAAGGCATTGTTGGGCACATAGCGCGACCTGTAGTATTCCCAGAGGTCGTCCCGGGTAATGGTCTTCAAATCCTCCATCCAGCCTATTACAGGCCACCTGTAAGGGTGGCTTTTAAATGCAGCGGCGACAACCTCTTCAAACACGAGATTCTGTGGATCATCGTCATAGCGCATCCTGCGCTCTTCCATGACAACGTCCCTCTCAGAAAGTGTCTCCTCCGCATCCATAATCAGGTTTTGCATCCTGTCGGCCTCAAGCTCTATCGAGAGATACAGCCTGTCAGGGGCCAGCTTCTGGTAGTAATATACGAAGTCCTTGCTCGTGCCCGCATTGTCAATGCCGCCGGCCCTCTTTATGATCTTCGAAAATGTCTTGGGCCCGTGTTCAGACGTGCCCTTGAACATCATGTGCTCAAGCAGGTGGCTCAGCCCCGTCTTTCCGACCTGCTCATTGATCGAGCCGGCATCATACCATATCTGGAACACCGACAGGGGCGCAGCGGGGACCTTCAGCGCAAAGACCTTCAGGCCGTTGGCAAGCGTTTCTTCGTGGACACCTGCATATTCATCGGCGGCGCCGGGCAGGGCCGTATGCGCACATCCTGAAAAAACAAAAAAAAGCAGGAAGATTACGGGAGCGAATCTCTTTGTCATGGCGCTTACATGTTAACAAAGATAAAAAATTAAGGTCAATGCCGGATATTTTAATTTAACGAGAAAAAAACATGCCAAAACTGATATACTAAGCAGACGGTTAATATCCGCTGCTGATTTAACCCGCTCTTTAGTGTTATGGAAGCCTTCAGAAAACATCTGCTTTTAATCGCCACCGTCGGTATCCTCCTGATGGCAGGCGTGAATGCATGCACAAAAGATACGGGCGGGAGCTCATCCGATGCCGCCGTCCCCGTTGAAGTTGAAAAGGATTCAACGGACGGCATTGCCGGGTTGCTGGCGGCCATGAACATGTATTACTTCAGGGACGCCCGCCAGGCCCCTGAGTTTGAGCTTCCATCGGTTACAGGCGGCCAAGTCAGCCTGAGCCGGTACCGCGGCAAGGTCGTCCTGCTCAATTTCTGGACAACGTGGTGACCGTGGTGCAGGAAGGAGTTGCCTTCCCTGGAGAAACTGCACCGCGAGTTCAGGGATCAGCCCTTTGTCCTCATAGGAATAGACATACGGGAGCCACGGGAAACCGTCCTCCGCTATATCCGTAAAAAAGACCTTTCATATATCAATCTCCTTGATGAAGACGGACGGGTGAGCGCCCTGTATAACGTCCGTTCAACCCCGGTGAAATTCCTGCTCGATAAGCAGGGGAACATGGTCGGGGCCGCGATCGGCTACAGGGACTGGGAGCAGGGGGAGTTCAGGTCCCTGATCAGGCTCCTGATGAAACAGTAAACCGTACAGTCGCATAAAAACACCGCCCGCGGGCAGGGGAGTCCGGAGGTTTTCCGCCGGATTCCCCTGCCTGTTTATGCAGGATCAAGCTCTATATCCCGAATTCCCTGTCAATAGCGCGTTTAATCTCTTCTATCGATTTACCCTCTTTGTGAAGCTGGGCGGCCCTCAAGGCCTCCTTCTGGCAGAGGCCTCAGCCGGCGCCGTGTTTTTCGGTGAAACAGCTCAGCAGGCTCTTGTGATTAAAGGGCGGCTCATCACAGTAACAGTAGCAGAAGACCTCATTCAATATCTCGGGATACTTCTCTGCAGCGGCATATGCCGCCCGTACGCGGCCTGCGAACATGGCCGGATCAAGGACAGGCCGTGTCTCACTGCCAGGCAGGTTGAATGACCGCCCCGCCTTCTCCCCCCCGCCTGTAAAGGACAGTTGGCCGGATACGGCCAGCATGCCTATCACCGCCAGCACTACCGCCGCCGCTATCCACGGGACAGGGTTGCTCTTCTTTTCAGGTATTTTATTCTTTTTGTTCCTGCCTTTCTTCCCCAATTCAACACCTCCTTAAATTGATGGTTTGCCTTACAGTTGCATGAAAACACCGCCCGCGGGCAGGGGAGTCCGGAGGTTTTCCGGCAGACTCCTCCGCCAGTTTATGCAACATTAAGGGTAATACATCCAAAAAATGAAGAAAATATGAAAACCGGCTTAATATCAAAATATGACCTTGAAGCGCGCTCCACGGCCGGGGACGCTTTCCACCTCCACACTGCCGCCCATCACCTCGGCAAGCTCCTTTACTATGGCAAGCCCCAGCCCCTGGCCGCCCGAATCCTCCTCCTTGAAAAACCTGTTGAAAATCCTGGAGATATTGTCTTCCGCTATGCCCTTTCCGGTGTCCTCAACGGATATGTAGAAGCCCCTGCCGTTTTCACCCCAGTTGATCGATATCCCTCCTGAACCGGTGAACTTGCACGCATTGGTCAGTAAATTCTTCACGATAATGTGAAGCTTTTCAGGATATGTTTTAATATTCATGGAAGGCCCGCCGGTCCTCAGGTAGAGACCTTTTTCCTCGGCGATCTTTCTCATCCCGCCGGCCACGGATTCGATAAATTCCTTCAGGTTGACCTCCTCGATTTCCCCCTTCCTGAAGAAACTCGCCTCTGCATTCGTGATGTCTTCTATGCCTTCCACGAGCATGATGATCCTCTGGATTTCAGAGCGGATGTTCTCTATCACCGCGCCGGGGTCGGAGATTATGCCGTCTTCAATTGCCTCAAGGTTGCCCTTTATGATTGTCAGCGGCGTCCTGAGCTCGTGCGCAATATTGGAGGTGAGGTGCCTCCTCAGAGAGTCTTCCCTCCTCAGCGCCTCGGTCATATAATTGAAGCTTTCCGTAAGCCTGTCAATCTCGTCTTTCAGGTTTTTGTGCACCTTCGGCGTCTGCACTGAAAAATTCCCTTCGGCTATCTTTTCGGCGGATTTTGTCAGGCGCCTTATGGGGTTGGAGAGGAATATCGTAAAGAGGATGGACAGAATCAGGGCACCCCCCCCGGCTATCAAAAAAGATATCACAAGGAACTCCTTGCCCCTCTTCCTGAATATCTCCTCCTTCAAAGGCACGGTCCCGCGTCTTTCAAACGGCCTGATATACAGCCTGCCTATCTCTTCCCCCTCTGCATACAGCGGATACCAGACAAACTCGCCGGCGCCCGACGGAAGTTTCAAAAGTGAATTCATCCTCTCCCGCATGTTGTGGCTTATGGTGGACAGGACTTCGGAAGAAGACAGCACTGTATTTCCCCAGTGATCCTCAACATAGGCGTCAAAACCGAGCATCAGGCCCCAGTGGAGCGCTTCACCAAGGAGCTGCCTGTCCCATCTGCCGTTGATATAGCTCCCTTCGACCGAAGCCATGACCCAGTAAATGTGGTCTTCCTCCGTTCCCCTTATAAAGTCATTGAAGTCCCTGATGATCATTCTTTCAAACACGATATTCGACAGGAGTGCAAGGAGGATAATGAATATGAACGCAAGAAAGAGCTTAGTCCTCATCGGGCCGACCCGTGAACTTGTAGCCTACGCCGTAAACGGTCCTGAGATATGAGGGTTTCTTCTGGTTGTCTTCAATCTTGCGGCGGATATTCTTTACGTGCGCATCAATGGTCCTGTCGTAGCCCTCAAAATCATAGCCGAGTATCACATTGATAAGCTGGAGCCTCGTAAAGACCTGCCCGGGATGCTCTGCAAGGCACTGCAGGAGCTTGAACTCCGTCGGTGTGAGAACAGCGGGGGAGCCACTCTTTCTTATCTCGAAGCTCGATGAATCTATGACAAGGTCTCCGTTGTTGAAGCTTATGCTCTTTTTCGAGCCCTTAACCCTTCTTAAAAGCGACTTGACCCGCGCGACGAGTTCCCTGGGACTGAACGGTTTAACCACATAGTCGTCAGCGCCCATGCCGAGGCCCTTTATCCTGTCATCCTCTTCACTCTTTGCAGTCAGCATGATAATGGGAATATCCGAGTCGTTCCGGATCGTCCTGCAGATGTCTTCCCCGTCCATGTCCGGAAGCATGAGATCGAGAATTATAAGGTCGAACCCTTGTTTCAACGCAGATATGGCCTCCCGACCCGTCTCCGCAACGGTCACATTGAAATTCTCTTTTTCCAGATAGGCCCTGACTATCTCGGCTATCTTGCCTTCATCCTCAACGACAAGTATACCGCCCCTGTTCATGAGCACATAATAACACAAACCTTGCAGCCGCACAAAATACCGGCGTCTTTTTGAACTTCACCAACATATTTCCAAATATCCCATCGGCTTGAGCCTATTGCAAAAGTGTGAAAATGCCTGCATATGTCATTTCGACCGGAGGGAGAAATCTTCTGGTATAAATGAGTCATAAGACCCCTTTCTCCGCTGCAGGTGACAGACGGAGGACCTTTGCAAGAGCCCCGCTTCATTAAAGATGTTAAGGCGGACTCCCCTGCCGGCTTGTGCAACATTAAGGTTTATTCATGTTATAAACCTTCCTTCCGTTTTAAAATCTCTTTTTGCCGGCAAGTTCCCCCGATCTTTTTTCGTCCTGTACCAGATGTTGCAGGCCCCCTCGACGGAAACCATGCACGGCCCTGCGGGGCTCTGCGGGTTGCAGGCCATTCCGAACAGTCCGCAGGCGGAGGGATATGCCCTGCCGAGGATTATATCCCCGCATATGCAGCCGGGTATCTTCTCCTCTTTCACTTCACCGAGTCCGAACACCTTCCTCGCATCCCTCCCTCCATACTCTTCCCTCAGCTCCAGCCCCGAGGAAGGAACACTGCCTATCCCCCTCCAGTTGACATCCGCGACTTCAAAATATTTGTTCATGAGCTCCTGCGCCCGCACATTGCCTCCGGGCCTGACCACCCTGCCGTAAACATTGCCCGCCCTGACCTCCCGCCGTCCAAGACGGGCGAGAATGTCTGAAATGCCCAGCAGGAGATTCTCCGCCTCAAATCCGGCGACCACCGCAGGGATGCCGTATTTTGCAGGGAATACATTCCATGCATCCGAGCCCACTATCGCAGAGACATGGCCGGGTGCGATAAAGCCGTCAATCCCGGTCTCCGCATCCCTGACCAGGGTCTCCATGATTGCCGGGGTCAGCCTGTGCGAGCAGAGCATATAGAGGTTGCCGGGCACCCCCGACTCAAGCACTGCGGCGGCGGGCGCCGTGGTTGTTTCAAAGCCGATTGAAAAAAAGACGATTTTCCTGCGGGGGTTTGCCCGCGCAATCCTCACTGCCTCGAAAGGCGATGTAATTATCCTGTAGTTTCCCCCGCCGGCGCGTATGGAGCCTTCCCTTGAAGGGACCCTGAGCATGTCGCCGTAAGTGACCAGTATCACGTCTTGCCGTTTTGAAAGCCTTATTGCATTTATGATGTCGCTTTCGGGGCACACACACACCGGGCATCCCGGCCCGGGGATCAGCTCCAGGTTGCGGGGCAGCAGGCTCCTCATGCCGGAGAATGCGATCGTATGCTCATGGGAGCCGCAGACGTTCATTATCCTGACCGTCCTGTCTCCGGGCGTCAGGGTGTGAATACGTTCCGTCAAGTCTTCAACAGATAACCTCGTCATATCATAACCTTACACCGGCATAAAATACCGCTGGCGGGGCAGGGAGTCCGCCGGGAAAGCTCGCGGCGCCTTCAGGTAATATCCCTCTCCCGTATTTTACCCTACACCGGCATGAAAATGCCGGTAACGCGCCGCTCAACCCGGTCGGCGGTCCCTCCCGCCGGGTTCATGTGGGCAGGCAGGCCTGCGGTTATTTTCAATCACGCATCCTTGCGTGCGGACAGGAAATTTTCTTCTGTTATGATTATCATAAATATAAAACCTGTATCTGTTTCAGCGCTGATCCTTAAAAAGAGGTCTTTTGCAACAACACGGAATGTCTGAATCAACAGCCTATGACGTCATCATAGCAGGGGCCGGCCCCGCAGGTTCGACAGCCGGATACATCCTGGCCGGGGCCGGACTGCGCGTCCTTATAATCGACAAAAGCACCTTCCCGCGTGAGAAACTCTGCGCGGGCTGCATAACTGCCAAAACCATAAAACTCCTGCAGCGTGTATTCGGCGAGGGCGTCACCGGACTGAGGGAGGGAAACATCATTAATTTCGAGGCCAGCCGCTACGAGGTTTTCTACAAGGATAAGCTGATCATCGGGAGAGACACGCATCTCCCCTTTTACTTCGTCGAACGATACACGTACGATGATTTTCTCCTGAAAAAGGCCCGCATGACGGGCGCGGAAGTGATCGAGGGAGACGGTGTTGAATGCTTCGACGGAGATCGTAACCTCATCAGGACGGCCGGCGGCCGGACATTCACCGCGCGGTTTATCATAGGCGCCGACGGCATCAACAGCGCAGTGAGAAGATTCTTCCCGGAAAACAAAATCAACAGGAGACACTGGCGGGAGAATCTTGCCACAGGCCTGGAAATCTTCATAGACCGCGCTGCACTGAAAAAGGAAATCAACCACCCCGTCATCTGCTTTGATTATGTAAGCTACGGGTATTCATGGCTGTTTCCGAACAGGGACAAACTCATAGCGGGCACAGGGGGGCTCAACGTGAAAAACAGGGGACGGTTCCTGTCCGCATTCAGGAAATTCCTGTCCGCGCTTGACATAGGGGAAGTCCGGCCTTACAGGGTGAAGGGCTGCCCTTTTCCGTACGGCAATTTCCTTCGCGAGCCAGTATACGGAAACATCCTGCTTGTGGGTGACGCGGCCGGCTTCGCCGACCCGCTGCTCGGTGAAGGGATATTCTATGCACAGAGGAGCGCGGAGCTTGCCTCGGCCGCGATACTGAACGTCATGAAAAAAGGGACGAAAGCGGAGGATGTCCCGGGAGAGACGGCAGGGGAATATATCCGGCTGCTGCATCGCTCTCTTTATACGGAATTTGTCTACGCCCGGAAGACACGGGAATTTATCTTTAACTATTTCAACAAATTCAACTCGTTCGCGTTAAAGATGCTGATGGCCGTCCTTGGCGGCAGGCCTGTGGAGACGATTCACGGCCTGAGGTCATACAGGTGGATGAAGAAACATGAACCATGAGGCGGCACCTTGACGGCCTGTGACTTGTGATTGGTAAGAACCCTTAATTTTTGCGGAAACCGGCGGTAAAGCCTGCCGGGAGACTTGTATGAACGGAAAACCTTCACGCGGAACAGGACTCGCCCGTCTCCGGGCTGCATTCTTCTATTCACTGAACGGCCTGCGTCTTGCCGCCGGCAGCGAGCCCGCATTCCGCCAGGAGCTGTGTCTGTTTGTTGTCCTGTTGATTGTTCTGTATTTCCTGCCGGTACCCCTTGTCTTCAAGATCATTCTGTTTTTTGCCAATACACTCGTTCTCATAGTGGAACTGCTGAATTCCGCAATTGAATCCATTGTCGACATGGCGTCACCCGGCTATCATGAGCTCGCCGGCAAGGCGAAGGACCTGGGCAGCGCCGCTGTATTGATCAGTCTTGTCCTGGTGATCGTATTGTGGGGAAGCGCGATCTGGTTTGTTATCATGAACCGCGGCGGCGGGTGATGTCCATGGACAGGAACACTGTCAGGCTTACGGCTTATGCCCTGTCTTCATACTCCGCCTTCTGACATCGTCTTTTATCCGCCTGACATGCCCCCTGCCCAGACCCTTGACCTCGCAGCCGAGTTCGAAATAGCGCCGGATCTTTTCATCATCAAGTATACCGAAACAGTCAATCACCGCAAATGTATTCCCCGCCATTTCAAACACCTCGTCCGGCTCGAGGTCCAGGTAATGCCTGTGGCGTACGCTGAAGATAACGGCGTCGGCCCCCTTCAGGGCCTTTTTCAGGTCTTTCTCTATTTTCAGCCCCGAGAGCTTGTCCTGGTTCCTGAAAAACCTGCTGAGGCTGTATCCCTTTTTCGGATATGTATCCTGTTTTTCAAATTCCCACCAGTGGGTGAGATAGGGATCATGCACCCGGATCT
>Ga0256839_1003767_pt1 | contig 15355 bp, 14 predicted proteins | sample 354166metaG_FD_185968 | JGI IMG/M metagenome (GOLD analysis project Ga0256839, IMG submission 185968) | Hydrothermal vent microbial communities from Mid Atlantic Ridge, Atlantic Ocean - 354-166 | ecosystem: Environmental > Aquatic > Marine > Hydrothermal vents | place: Atlantic Ocean: Mid... | reverse complement strand
TACTACCTAGTAAAGGGTCCCAAATAAAGAGAAGTATAATACCCCCAGATTTCTCAGTATGTAAAGAATGTCTCGATGAGGTCTATAGGGTGGATAGTAGATGGTATAGATATCCATTCAACAGCTGTGCGTATTGTGGACCAAGATATACAATCATGTATAGAGTTCCATACGATAGAGAGAATACAAGTATGAATGAGTTTCCATTATGTAGCGAATGCCAGAGAGACTATGACGAGCCCAGTAATATAAGGAGATTCCATGCCCAGGGAATCTCATGTAAAAGATGTGGGCCGAAAATATGGCTTGTGGATAGGGATGGAGAGAGGATAGACACAAGAGATCCAATTAGAGAAGCAGCTAAACTTATTAACGAGGGATATATAGTATCGATAAAGGGGATAGGAGGGTTCCACATAGCAGCCTCAGCAGTGGACGATGAAGTGGTACTCCTACTTAGAATTAGGAAGAAGAGACCTCAGAAGCCATTCGCTGTAATGGCTAGAGATATAGAAACTCTATCAAAGATAGTCTATCTGGATGGAAAAGCCATAAAGATACTTGAATCACCTGAGAAGCCAATACTGCTCCTTCCGAAGAAGGAAGGTGGAAAGGTAAGTAGGTATATCGCACCTGGACTGAGTCATATAGGGGTCTTCCTACCCTACACACCTCTTCACAGCCTACTATTAGATGATGTAAGAGAGAAGTTCGCCATAATGACAAGCGGTAACCCACCGGGGGAGCCAATGTGTATAAAAAACGGGGAAGCCATTAGAAAACTTAGAGACATAGTTGACTACCACCTACTCCATAACAGACAGATAGTTAATAGGGTTGACGATTCAGTCCTTCGATTTACAGGTGAAGAAGTTACATTTCTGAGGAGGGGGAGGGGATACGCACCTAGTTGGATACCCCTCAAATTCAGCCTAGAGAGAGAAGTAATAGCATTCGGAGCTATGCTCCAGAACACAGGAGGCATAGCCTTCCAAGACAAAGCAGTCATCACCCAATATATTGGGGACTGCGACGACCTAAGGACATTACTCGACCTAAAAATCTACATAAGAAGACTATTAAAAATGTATAGAGTAGATATTGAAAAGGCGATACTGGTAACGGATCTACACCCCCTATACCCTACCCAGAGACTTGTGGATGAACTGGCTGAGAAACACGGGAACTATGTCCTCAGAGTCCAACATCACTGGGCCCATATAACATCTGTAATGGCTGAATACGGCCTTGAGAACATCGTGGGTATAGCTATAGATGGAGTGGGATATGGACCAGACGGATCGATATGGGGAGGGGAGGTTATAAAGGCCGGTATAGATGGATATAAAAGGATAGGGCATCTAAACTGTTTCCCACTACCTGGCGGAGACTTAGCCGTCAAATATCCCATTAGATCACTCATTGGGATATTATCTCAATTCATGCCTGAAGATGAGCTTCTTAAATATTTAGAGAGTAATCCACATCTAATAGAGTCAACACCAAGTCAAAGAAATATATCTGGAGTCATTAGACAGCTAAGCAACGCAATAAAGACATCTAGCTTAGGAAGAACGTTAGATGCCGTGTCTACACTACTCGGAATATGTTATGAAAGGACTTATGAAGGGGAACCAGCTATGAAGCTGGAGGCATACGCAAAAGAAAGTAAAATAATATTAGAACCAAAAGTTAAAAGGCAGGACGGTGTATGGATAGTTGATACCCCCCACATAATCCAGCAATTAATTGAATATTTAGAGGATCGGGGGGATAAGAGGGCACTAGCCTACAACATCCAATATATCCTTGGATATACATTAGCGGATATAGCAGCTAGATATGCCGGAAACAACATAGCCGTATCTGGGGGAGCCGCGGTAAATGAGGTCATTGTAAGGGGGATTAGAGATCGATGTAGAGAGGATGGGGTCAACGTCCTTCTAAACAGGCTCGTACCACCTGGGGATGGTGGGATATCACTAGGCCAGATATATATTGCATATGGAAAAGATTATGGAGGTAGATAGAGATAATACATCTATCGGTGTATAAGCTGGTGTAGATAATGCATGAACTTGTAATTGTAAATGGTATATTAGATGCACTAAACGAACTCTCTAAAAAAGAGGGTAAAGGGATAAGTAAGTTCATAGTAGCTGTCGGGGAACTTGCCAGCTTCAATAAAGACTTAATAGATGACCTCCTCAAAACACTTAAAAAAGGTACCAAACTAGAGAATGCAGATTATGAAGTAGTTGTAGAGAAGGCCCATGTAATATGTAGAAAGTGTGGAGCGGATATGGGGTTTAACGAGTTAATCCAACCCCTTACCGAGCATGAGAAGGAGATGATACACTTCCTCCCCGAACTGGTCTCTTCCTTCACCAAATGTATAAACTGCGGATCAAGGGATATGGAGATAAAAAGTGGTAGAGGTATAAGGGTGAGCTATGTTGAATTTAGATAAATCGATTGACTATAGAGATCCATTGATTGAGAAACAACTTAGTAAAGTCAGGAACATCTACGTCTTTGCAAGCGGTAAAGGAGGGGTTGGAAAAAGTCTAATAGCCGCGACAACCGCCTTACTATATTCAGAAGCAGGATATAAAACAGGTTTATTAGATTTAGACCTCCATGGACCATCGTCGAGCACAATACTAGATATAAATGAATTCCCCAGGGAAGAGGAAGAGGGACTATATCCACCCGAGAAACACGGCATAAAAATAATGAATATAGAGCTCTTCACAAGAGAGAATCCAATTCCAATAGATGGGTTCAAGAAGAGAGAGATTATCAAGGAGATATTAGCCCTCACATATTGGGGTGACATTGAATACTTAATTCTAGATATGCCTCCCGGAACAGGTGATGTACTTCTATCAACATTAAACCTTATACATAGTAGCATGAAGACGTATTTAATATCCACCCCTTCAAAACTCTCATATAGAGTCGTTGAGAGACTTATAAAGATATTAAGAGATTATAAAGCTCCAATAGAGGGATTAATTGAGAATATGTCTCTACTGAAATATGGAGGTAAGGAGTTAGCTCCATTTGGATATAAGAGGTATGAAGATATATTGTCAAGATATGATGTGCCTCTATTAGGAAGGCTTCCCCTAGATCCAGAGGCCTCAATTGCAGCGGACGAGGGAGATATAAAGAAACTATTAAAGACTGATTTCGCCAATGAGCTTAAGAAGATATTAAGGTTGTAAATAAGCGCCTAACGAGCTTCAAAAACCCTAATTTCTTTTATGACCAATTCTATAACATCTGGGATAGCTTCTTCAACCTCCTTTGAAAGCCCCACATTAAAGCTATAGTCCTTCCCTTCAACCCCAATAATAACGATATCCCCCGGCAGTCTATAGACATCTGTATAACTTGCTAGCTTAAGTGTGGATACAAGGTCGAATTGATGGAGTGACACCATCCTAAACAGGTTATCCTCCATAGAGAGGACTTCATCGAGTGAGAACCTATAGATTTTGCCAGGAGGCCCACCCATAGATACAGCATCAATTATAATCCCTTTCAACGAGCCATCTAAAGCCTCTAAAACCGCTATCCCACTAGTTCCACAATCATATAATATAACGTATTCAGGGAGTTTCATATCCCTTAACTTCTCTATTACATAAACACCTACACCCTCGTCAGAACATAATATATTACCCACTCCAACGATAGAAACCTTCTTGTTATATTGCTTCATTTCAGGTCATAGATAAAAAGTTTAGAGAGTAGGCTCCTCCCTATCACCAAACACAATTCCTCTAATCATACGGTATACGTAGACGGCATATGCATGTATAATGATGATCCCAAGCACAAAGAGAGTGGATAGGAGATGTAGCGCCCTCGAGATTGAATATCCATCTCCACCAAAGACAGCCTTAAACATACTGTAGAAATCTATGAAGAAGGAGAAGTTATCTTTAAAAGCCATCCCCAATCCAGTAGTCATCAATATAACACCGAAGAAAACCATCAACCACCAAGCGATCACTTCACTAGGCACTACCTTCTCCACGTACTCCCCTCTAGACTTGTCATATCTAATCGGCTCCTCAACATGGGCACCAGAGAACCATGCACCCAACTCTGAATATATAAACCTCAATCCATATATAATCCGGCCTACACTATACCATCGATACTCACCAGTTACAACCAAATAGTAAATTAGGAATATTGATGTAGCTATCCAAGCCAAGCCTGTAACTACATGGATAGACCAAAGACCCTCAGGGAATATCTTAATACCCCATACACCACCCATCTGGAGGCCTGTAAGGCCGAGTATAACTCCCTCTATAACTATAAGCCAGTGTAGCAACCTCATCGTCGCGCTGTGCCTCTCAACCTTCACACGCTCCATATGGACACCCCTAGACACTACATAGTCCGTGGCTAACCTCGAATACATATGTCTTCTTACTAGGTGTGATAATATGTACTCCACAGGCAAGACAGGGATCAAAACTCCTAACTACTAGAAGGGCAATAGTAGCGTTGACATACTCCCCTCCATCAGTAGGCTCCATATTCAGATTTGCATACTTCGGGTTCAACCTGGTAAGAGCCTCAGCCAATATATCTCCCCATCCATCATATAGGGCATTAGCAATCTCAATCACATTTAACCTAGGCACCCATGTAGTTCCACATTGAAGGGCGGCCTCACCAGGACCCGGTCTATCCCTCGAATCCCTTGGACCCCAATTCCAAGTGCCAGGGACTACACACTGATAATGCGATATCTTATAATCACTTATCTTTACCCAATGGCTCAGAGCACCTCTAGGGGCTTCCCAGAGACCCCGTCCCTTAGCCTCCCTTGGTACGGGCTTGTTATTCATAACCTCAGTCCTACCCTCCTTAACAAGGGATACAAGCTCATTGATATATTCGAATACCTTGTTCGCAATAACTAGGACACAGGCAGCCCTAGCCACTACACGGTCGAGGATGGAGCCCTTTGGATTACGCACTCTATATACAAAGTCCCCATAATCCTCACCTGTAATTGGATGGATCCTAGGTATACGCCACTCCATACCAAACGTATTAAGCATCCTAGCTAATGGACCTACTTCAAACACCTCACCATTATACCGTGGAGCCTTTGTCCAGCTATACGCACCCGGTTTATCCTTATTAGGTATGGTGACTCCGTCCCAGGGATGGAGTCCATCTTCACCATCGTAGAATGAGTATTTAATATCTTCAGTAATCTTATTCTCGTCAAGAGGATGTCTGGAGCCATCATAGAAAGCTCCAGCCCTAAACAAACTATTATTCCTTTTGGATGTATCCAGCCAGTCCGACTCATAATCATCTATATTAGGCATCATACCGAAGGAAAGGAAATTTCCATTTCCGAATCCTATATCTTCAAGACCAACCCTAGCACCCAATACAACTTCAGTAACGTCTTTAAGCCTCTCATTAGCCTCGATAAGATTTAAGATATCCTGGATATGGGTAATTGCTATGAACTCCCATACAGGGACTAGAGCGGCCAAAGTCTTTGATATCCTCTCAAGTGTAGGCTCAACAAGGACACCCCCTGGATAATAGTTCGTTACATGGGGAAACTTACCACCCCATAAAGCTACAACCTCATTGGCCCTCCTCTGGATCTCAACACACTTTGCATAATGTGTTCCAATACCCTTCTCCAGCCCCTCCCTACCAGCAACTGGAGGAAGGATAGGAGCACCATACTCCGGCCCCATAATTACACCAAGCTCGGGCCCTATCAATAGATAGAAGTGGATGAGATGGTCATATAGATAGTATGCCGCCTCCTCAATATTCCTTATTAGAATGGCGGCTGGGGGAGGCATAGCGTCAAATGCATCGTCAAGAGCCATAGCCGATGTAATACTATGTGGATTCGGACATACACCACATATCCTAGGAGTAAATAGAAGGGCATCCCTTGGATCACGGCCCACCATAAATATCTCGAAACCCCTGAACATCGTTACTGGAGCCCTACACTCCTTAACGAAATACTCGTTATTCAGCTCAGGAACCCTATCTATGACACACTCAATCTTTAGATGACCCTCAATCCTACTAATCGGATCAACTTTAAAGGATGGCATCAGCCACTCACCTCCTCAGATTTAGACTCGGATTCAGACTCCTTCCTACCAGATAACTTACTCCTAGCAAAGTGGACAGCAACACCCAAAGCCGTCGCTCCAAGGAAGGCCGTACCCCATGTCTCAGCAGGATAGCCAAGTAGGGTAGGTACTTGTGTAAGCTCTTTAAAGAAGGGGGCATAATCTCCATCCGGCCACTCAGGCTCTGAACACCCTATACATGGAGCACCCACCTCTATACAGAAGGCGGTTCTATCATTCCATTTAATCGTTGGGCAGTCTGCCCAAGTTACGGGTCCTTTACACCCAATCTTAAAACGGCATCCAACCTCACTCTCTCCATAATCTGCAAAGATGCCCTTATCATAGAAGGCCCTAAATGGACACTGCTCGTCATGAATATTCTTACCGTAGAAAGCCAATGGCCTATTATACCTATCAAGTTCAGGGACTACACCTTGGATAAGACTTGCAAGAGTGAGTATAAGGCTATCTGGATGACCTGGGCACCTAGGTAGGTTGATAACCCCTTTAGCCTTATCCGACATACCGACTTCTTCAAGGAACTCCTGAACCCCCATAGCCCCAGTTGGGTTACCCTTCGCATGTGGTATACCTCCGAAGGAGGAACAACTTCCAAATGCGACAATATAATCAGCTGCCCCCGCAGCGTCTATAACCCAATCCCTAAAGTCTCTACCACCAGTCTCACAATAACCCTCCTCTTGCATCGCACCCTCGATAACAAGTATCTTGGGACCAGCAGTCTCATTCTTAATCCAATCATTAATGAACTCCACAGCCAGAGTACCTGAAGCAGGATGAACTACATACATCCAATCTGGAAGTGCAATTGGTAGGCCAGAGGTATAGGTAGTTATGCTCATGAGTACTTCGAGTAGATCTGGATCGGCAGCCTGAGCAAGTGAGACGCTACAACCGGTACATGCCGCCCCATTCAACCAACAAATGTGTATATAGTCCTTAGCCTGTGCAAAAACCTTTATAACATCAAGCTTATACTTCGACAAGACATAAGATGCTCCCAAAACAGCAACTAGCCTAAGAAAATCACGTCTAGACAAATTCATGATAATCTACCCATATTAATAATATATAAATTAAATTATTCAGTATTTTATTTAAATACAATAAAAATACCTTAAGATATAACACCATTATAATATATACATGAATTACACTTAATTATATACTATATACATATATAAGGATTGAGGTCCAATCACATAATGAGAAGAGAAAATCTAATACCTACTTTGGTTTAAGATTCCAATTACCGATATTCCAATCAATAATTCATAATTTGACGTAGCAGACTAAACAATCCAGATATGGATGTATTGGGATGCTTGTTAAAACAGTGCTCTCTATGATAAAAAACCAATTAGAGAAGATTAATAAACAAATGCATTGCAGAGATATTCCTCAAAACATCTTCCTTTTATATAGAAATGAGATAATTCCAGCAGCAATTATAGCTACAAAGATGTAAATTACCAGAGGAGAGTCTAATATCAAGCTAGAGGATTCCCTAGCATCAGTCTCCAACTCTGATCCATATATCTCTTCAAAATCTATTTCTAATACAGTGCTTTGTACAATCCTCACCGAAGATATGACCCTATCGCTAGGTTGAGCGTTGTTATCGCTACTTCCTCCAATGTCTATACTATTTAGCGGCCTAGCCGATTCTAATTCTTTACAACTAGGAATTATAACTAAAATAATAGATTTATCACCTCCAGATGATATGTTGCTATAATATTCTTTAACACCTTGTATAACGATATCTTCATCATATACTATTTGGCTCCTATTGGATTGGTTACATGATAGCCAAGCCTCGAAGAAATAATATCCATATATGGGATCAAAACCCAACCCTACAATATATTCGGGGCGATCTACACCATATATTCTACCAGAGATATTCTCATCCACATACCTATCTGATTCCCTTGGAGAGGGCAACATTAAAACCATTATGTCAAGCTTAGAGTCGATGACCTGCATGATTTCAGGTGGACCCATCTTAATGCCCAGCTCATCTCTAAAGAACTTAGTTAATATCTCCATATATAGAGTTGAGATAGCCTCTCCACTAGATATTATCCTATCTAGTATGCTCTTATCATAAGTAGAGATAAATATTAGATTCCCGTATACTAGGATGAAGGAGTTATTATCTAATTCAACTAAACTTCTAAATCCATCATTAAAGTATATATTAAAGAACTCAACAAATCCCCGTCTAAAATCTTCATCAACAGATATATCGACGATGTTAAGATCAAATGTGTTATAATTATTTATCAAATATGGAATTACATCGTATTTATATGAAGGAGTTCTATTATCATAGACAATTAAAACTCCATCTCTAAAATCATCGAATATGTTAACCGCATCTATCACATATAAATTTAGCTTTATAGAATCTACTCTATCATCGATATTTACTGTTAAACCATATGGTAAGTATATAGTGAATACCAAGGTCATCAACATCACAAATATCTTATTCAATATATTCATCTCTATATCACCCCCCTATAATAGGTGAAATGCCAATCTCATATCTTATTCCATCGACGGATATAACCATGGTGTCGGATCCCTTCTTCCCAATAACTATACCAACAAGACTAGCATTACCTGCTAACATCCCATCTAAATAATATGTCTCCAGTGTATATACCGGCCCACCACTATCACCTTTACCCGCGTAAAGATTTGGAATGTAGATTATATACTTAAATAACCTCCAAATACCATCATCATATTCATATTTTAATAGGTAACTTCGGTATGAATAAACATATGTACTAGTTACAGTTGTGTTTATTCCAGTTTTGTAGATTGTTAACCCGAATAATATATTTCCAAAATGAATCTCATTCCATGAATAATAATCAGTTATTTGGGCATTTATCCAGATACCTGAAACCCTTGTCATCAAATTTGAGGATACATCATAATATTCCACAAATGCTGAATCTGTATTGTAAAAATCTCCATCAACTATTAATGGAGCCCCTGCATAAGAATTATTTATAAATCTACTAGGTTGGAAAACATGCCCTTCCCAATTTATACCTGATATTTGCCCATTGAAACAATGACCCGCTGTTACATACCCTCTAATACCATAAACAATTGCGGGATAGCCTATGGAACACCCATTCCCTAAGGTATATCCAGAAGTATAGTGAAACTTCCATTGATTAATCTCTATTCCTCCCCTTATTGGCCTATATTTGTTTGAGAGAGTTGAATGATTATTGCTATAAACAACTAAGATACTTGTCAATAACAAATAGAAAATTAATAATAAGACTAAAATTTTCTTCATGAAAATAGGTACGATTAAAAATTTTATTTATATACGCATATATATCTTTAGGAGAAAAGTTAACTATTAAAGGTTTTTTTTATTAATAGGACGATCTTTATAGAATTTTCTTTAATATTTTCTCAGTCAGTTACAATATATACGTAACATATTATTTTTGATAACATGATTTAGCTTGTCACCACAATTAATGTCATTATCTATGACATTGCTAGATACTGTATAACTAAAGTAGCAAACAATTATGTGTGGAACTTTGCTTGTTCAATCTATAAATATTATAACTATAACCATTATCAAAAAGCATCAACAGATTAGCAGATATAACAAAACTTGGTTTTTTAGCCACAACGATGAACGCCAACTAACCTTATGAACGAATTGTTACAAAAACCAACTACCGAGATCATAAATCATAACATTAAAATATACACGGTTAATTTAGATTTATAAATATTAAAAATGGTGATTACGATGGGGAGGTTTTTAAATAAACTTTTAAACATAGATACTATCTATACATTCAACGATCTAATACTGCTTCCTGGAAAGTCTGAAATAGAGCCTAGAGAGACAGAGTTAAAAACAAGAGTGTCTAGAAATAGATTGATAAATCTTCCCTTCATATCTTCCCCGATGGACACGGTCACTGGCCCAGATCTAGCTATAGCATTGGCTAGAGAAGGCGGTCTAGGAATCCTACATAGGAATTGCTCCACAGAAGAACAGGTTGAGATGGCTCGAAAGGTTAAGAGGGCTGAATCCACCATCATTAGGGATGTGATTGTGGTAAGACCTGATACCACCGTATCTGAGGCTATAGAGATAATGAATTCCTATGACATACATGGCCTCCCAGTGGTTGAAAACGGTAGGAGGCTTGTGGGCATAGTTACATGGAGAGATGTAAGATATTCAGATAGGAATCTAAAGATACGGGATGTCATGACTCCCAAGGAGAGGCTTGTAGTAGCTACCACTGAGGTATCCATCGACGAGGCTAAGAAGCTAATGCAGATGCATAAAGTGGAGAAACTCCCAATAGTTAATAAGAAATGGGAATTGAAGGGACTCATAACCATTAAAGACTTGGAGCTTAGAGGGCAATACCCAATGGCGAGTCGAGATGACGAGGGTAGGTTATTAGTAGGTGCAGCCGTTTCTCCATACGATTTAGAGAGAGCTAAGAAACTCGATAAATATGTAGACATACTTGTTATAGATGTAGCTCATTTCCATAATGAAAATGTGATTAAGGCTACAAAGAAGCTCGTTAAAGAGGTATCCGCAGAAGTAATCGCTGGTAACCTAGGAACTAAAGAGGGAGTCTTAGAGACCTTATCTAGGATAGAGGACATAGCAGGATTAAGAGTTGGTATGGGGAGCGGCTCAATATGCACTACTGGAGTAGTTACAAAGGTTGCATCACCTACATTCTACGCAACGATACAGGCTTCAGAGGCATTGGAGGAACTAGGCCTACATGGTGATATACCGATTATAGCGGATGGAGGAATTAAAAATACTGGTGATATAGCCCTAGCATTAGCAGCAGGGGCATCGGCAGCCATGATGGGTAATCTATTCGCTGGCACTAAGGAGAGCCCAGGTAGACTAATAGCTATACAAGGTAAGTATTACAAGGAATATTATGGTATGGGGAGTGCAAGAGCTAGGAGTAGGAGAACAAACCTAGATAGATATTCAAGACCCTCTAAAGACATAGATGAAGGTGTCGAGGGATGGGTACCCTATAGAGGTACCGTAAAGGATGTCGTTAAAGAGCTTATAGGAGGGCTCCAAGCGTCTATGGGATATGTAGGTGCTAGGAATATACCTGAGTTATGGGAGAAGGCCAGATTCGGCTATATACTGCCAAATGGTTCACAAGAGATACGTCCACACGACATACTAATACCTAAAGGTAGCCCCAACTAGTCCCAATTCCCATAATTTTTTTATATCACTCTTGACAAGAATCTTTTATCCACCCTTCATATTCCTCGAATACATCTTCAGGGGAGATTGTAATAATTTCAGGTAATTCATATGGATGGTTCTTCACTATAAAATCATAAGTCTTTGGATAAACCTTCTCAGATACCTTTATAATCAAAAGGGCTTCATCATCCATATGTATCTCACCCTTCCATCTATAGATAGAATCTATGTTAACAATGTTTACACAGGCCGCCAAACCCCTGCTAACAAGCTCCCTAGAAAACTCTATCGCCACATCCCTAGTAATCGTAGTATAAATTATCTTAATCGACATAGATAAACACCAAAAATCAAATCTAAAAATCCATTCTATATTAATTTTACTATTACACTGGTCATACCTTTATATGAGCCTACTAAATAGAGGTTTGACTCATAAACAAAGAACGCCAGACCTCTATATCCCATATCATATAAATCATAAACCTCTCTCAACGACTCATTATCAACTTGATATAGTATCAACTCTTTAATACCTGATCCCTTCACCCTTTTAACCCAAGGGATATAAATATCTCCATCCAACTCGAGGAAATTAATACCACCTTCTGAAACAGTTGCTGTAACGACTATAAAGGGAGTAGAAGTAACATAAATCCCTCCCCATGGAGATCTAGAAAATATTTTATCTCCATCTTTAAAGCCGCCTATAAATACCCATGAAACATAGAAAATCCCATTACTATCTACATATGATGATATATATGCAGAACGATTTCTCATACCCAATACGATATCCTCTTCATAACTCCAAAGCAATGAGCCTCCATCTAATGTCCTCCTCTCCACGAGATATCCATAAAAGGTGTCACCATCCTTCGATAGGCTAAAAGCATGAAAGATAAAATAGCTATCATTGACTATATATCCTGTAGCCGTTAATAATGAGCCATAAGCACCATAAGTTTTTGAGGGAAATACTTCTATATCTAACGATTTAGATACAACACTATATTTTAGAATAATATGATATATCCTGAACCTACTAAATTCGAAATCGGCTTCATAACCAACTACAATAGAATATAATGTGTCACCTCTTAAACTAATAAATACATTGAATACCTCATCCAACCTATCTATACCAGGCAATTCCTTTCTAATCTCTAAAGTTAAATTGCCACTATCAAGATTATATTCTTCCAATACCAAAACATTCTCTGATTCTATTCTATAGAGATAAATATAATTTGAAACAATAGCTATGGGTGAAACACCTTCCAATAAGTATGAGCCTCTTATTTCACCATCTGATACGCTAAATATGGTTATATTATAGCTCTTATTTTCTATCGTATTATATAGATATACATAATCATCCTTTATAGTAAGAAACTTGAATTTTGGAGTTGCTCCAATTATCTCTTGGTAAACTAATATTTTATCAAGCAGTTCATAAGAATCTAGATCAAAGACGTACATATAAACGTCCCGCCTAACCATGTTAGGAGTGTCTTCAACGGCTAAAATGTATATTTTACCATTATTTTTATAGACGTCATATATTGTTCCATTTAACTCCCATACTATCACAGGTGTTTCAAGACTACTATCTTCGTTTAGATAATTATCTCCATTCCTTTCCCCTATGTTTTCAATGTCATTTAAATCTCTAAAATTATCATTGGAATAACTAATCAAGCCTAAAACAAGTATAAGTAGAATTATAACAATAATAAATATAGCTCCAACTACTTTACTTAAACCCCTCCTTTGGGTAATCATCCTGTTTAAATAATATAACAATCGAAATTCATATTTTATACATCAATCCGAAATTAAACGGAAGGGTAACATTAAAAAGTAGGAATTATTTATTTTATATTTGATTGCAATGACTGAGAAAGTGAAGATAGAAATTTCTAAGGAGGTATATGATCTTTTGGTTAAAACTATTAAAGAGAGTGAGGGAGAATTCAAGACACCAGAGGAGTTACTCGAATTCATCATTAGGGAGACATTGGGAGAGGAGGAGGCGGTATATACACCTGAAGAGGAGGAGAAGATTAAAGATAACCTTAGGAGTCTTGGGTATCTATAAAAAATGGGGGGATAGAGCTATAAATTCTTGAATGATGACAGCACCTCCATTATATCCTTCTCAGTAAATCCATATCCCTTCTTAAAGCCCATATTATATCGCACATTACTTTCTAGGTCATATGCTGTAAACATATAGTCGAAGAGGCTCTCCTTATCCAACCTCGTGTCAATAACAACAACCTCAAATTCATTGAACCTATATGCCTTAGCTGGATAAGCCATGTCAAGCTCTACAGTCTCTCCAGCCCTTACATTTACCGGGGTATGGAACTCATTAAGACCCGGTATAATCGCCACCTCAACAGCGAAGGGTGCATCGAAATAAGTTTCTATCTTTGAGCCATCAGTATACGCAATTATATATACATTTCCATTACATACCCAGACATCACTTGGAACATATTTTCCAAAGACCTTATCTGGAAGCTTGATATTAACTCCTAAAGCCTTGATTTCCGGGAGATACTTATTCATAAAGTCTTTGAAAGTTATTCTTTCACCTATCTTATAGCAGTCTGGAGGCGTTAGAATCATATCTCTATCTGATGCCTCCATGAAAAATCCCAGCCTAGCCGCCACAAGAGCCGCTGCCACTAGAAGACCTATTAATAAGAATGTCTTATTTGGTGTATACATGGAACGCAAAATGGCTCACCCCCCATAGATATAAAGGTGGAATATATTTTCCTAAATGCTGGTCCCAATATCTCCACCCACTTTTATAGAGCTGGAGACTACCGATATAGGTTAAGGGGACATACACACTACCGTCACTAATCTCAGCCATGGCAAGAAGATCTATAGGTTCATAATTAGTCCATAGGTAGTAAGATGCAGATACCCGATTTCCAAGAGGCCCTGCCTCAGCCTTCCATAGTTGCGGGGGATACTTTACCCATCTATCACTCAGTATACTCATACTAAATACCTTTGCTGGGAAAGCCTTATTCATTTCTGGGGAGTTCCCTTCTATGCGTTTATAACCCACACTTGGATGGTTGAACTCTACATATAGTTTATAGGTATCTCCAAACAGCCCCCATTTACCAAAATATCCAGCTTGAACCCATGAAAACTGAGGATAATATGTGAAGATAGCGCTTATCCACATCGCCCCCCAGGTTGGCCATGGAAGACCGAAATCTACAGCCCTTATTCTCCCTTTAACACCCCAGTAATTTAGGAAGCCAGGTTCATTAGTCATGTAATGGTAGCCAGCATATATGGAGATAGGGAAGGCCGATGCTAGTGTAAAGAAAGGATAGATAAGCATTAAAACAACTGTATATAGTAGGATTCCGTAACCCAGCGCGGTCATTAGCCCCTTTAAACTAAGCCTCATCAAAATATAATTTTATATGAAATTAATATTTAAATTAGTAGATGACATATAGACATTTGAATATAACATCTATATCAAAAGATATTTATGGAATATTTTTGGTCATTATTGATTTAAATTTTGTAAAGCTTAAAGATAATCGTAAAAAATAAGGTATAAACATGAAGAAATCTGAAAATTAAGTATGTGTAGTTACTAGAACATTCCTAGAAAGAATTTATTTTTTTAATGTCTCCTCTACAACCTCTCCACGAACATCCCCATATTCTAAACCATAGAAATGGAGTATCGTGGGGAAGACATCATATATAGATATCCCCTCCAACTCTATCGGCTTGGAAACACTCCTCTCCTTCCTATACCAGATAAATACACCATCATAATCATGAACCGCATCATCAGGTCCAGTATCATTCTCCTCCAGATATGGTGAATCATATCCTATAGTCCCAGCTGAACGCCAAT
>Ga0256839_1003766_pt1 | contig 15356 bp, 9 predicted proteins | sample 354166metaG_FD_185968 | JGI IMG/M metagenome (GOLD analysis project Ga0256839, IMG submission 185968) | Hydrothermal vent microbial communities from Mid Atlantic Ridge, Atlantic Ocean - 354-166 | ecosystem: Environmental > Aquatic > Marine > Hydrothermal vents | place: Atlantic Ocean: Mid... | reverse complement strand
TCGAACACCTGTTCCATGCCGTCGAGGCTCTCCTTCAGGCTCTGGCGGTAGTTGTCCGGCAGCCAGGACACATCCTGACCGCGCAGGCGTTGGACCGCAGCCAGAATCTCATCATGCCGCTGGTCGTAATCGGCAAACACATTCTGTTCCAGACACAGCTGCAGCCGCGGGTTGTTCGGTGGCGGCGCGGTCTCTGAAGTCAGGTGCACGCGATTGGGCAGGTAGTTGATCAGACTCGGGAAGGCCGCGGCAATGCCCAGCCCCAGCAACTGCAACGCGATGAAGGCGACCGCACCCTTGTAGATGTCGGTGGTGCGCACCGATTTGGGCGCCACCCCGCGCAGGTAGAACAGCGCGAAACCGAACGGCGGCGTCAGAAACGAGGTCTGGATGTTGAGGCCGATCATCACGCCCAGCCAGACCGCGGTGATGTTGGCCGACGGATCCGCCAGCAGGATGGGTGCCACGATCGGCACCACCACCACCGAAATCTCGATGAAATCGAGGAAGAACCCCAACAGGAAGATGACCAGCATCACCACCAGAAACTGGGTCCAGAAGCCGCCGGGCAGGCTGGTGAGGTATTCCTTGACCAGTTCCTCGCCACCAAAGGCACGGAAGGCGGCAGTCAGCATCGACGCGCCGATGAGGATGATGAACACCATCGAGGTAGTCTTGGCGGTGTCGATCATCACATCCATCAGCGTGTTTTCGATCTTCCAGGCCCGGTAGATCGCCCAGAACACCGCAATCAGCAGACCGGCGGTGGCGATCAGTGCCAGATTGACGCCCAGCTGATCCTGCTCGCTCTTGATGTTCTTGATGTTGATATCGAAGTTCGAAACCAGCAACGCAATGGCGATCACCGATAGAATCGCCAGCACCACCGGCGCATAGGACCAGCGCTGCCCCTGGGTCAGCCGATAGCTGCCCATCAGCAGGGCGCCGATGGCACCGATCGCCCCGGCCTGGTTGACCGTGGCGATGCCGAGGATGATCGACCCCAGCACCGCGAAGATCAGCAGCAGCGGGGGCGTCAGCGCAAGCAACACGCTGCGGAAGAAACGGGCATCATAAGCGCCGTCATAGGGCACCGGCGGCGCCTTTTCCGGCTTCAGCAGGGCAGTGACCAGAATATAGGCCATGTACAGCCCCACCAGGATCATGCCGGGGATGAACGCGCCCATGAACATGTCGCCGGCGCTGGCGGAAACCACATCGAAGTCACCGGGCATCGAATACTCTCCGGTGATGGTGCGGTAGGCCGCCTTGCGCGCGGTGCTGGCTTGGTCGGCCGCGCTGGAGAGTTGGTCAGCGAGGATGATCAGCACGATCGACGGCGGAATGATCTGCCCCAGGGTGCCCGACGCGCAGATGGTGCCGCAGGCCAGCGGCTTCGAATAGTTGTTGCGCAGCATCGCCGGCAAGGAGATCAGTCCCATCGCAATCACCGTGGCACCGACGATGCCGGTGGTGGCGGCCAGCAGCGCGCCGACGAACACCACCGAGATGCCCAGCCCGCCCGGCACCGGACCGAACAGCTGGGCCATCGACACCAGCAGATCCTCGGCGATGCGCGAGCGCTGCAGCATGATGCCCATGAAGATGAACAGCGGGATCGCGATCAGCGTATCCCGCTCCACGATCCAGTACAGACTTCGGAAATTGGTGACTCCGGCGCTGAGCCACTGGTTCGGCCCGCCGTTGGCGAAGAAGGCATCGGTATCGCCGGTTATCAGGTAGCCGGCCACCGCGGCGATGGTGATGGCGAGAATCGCCGATCCGGGCAACGCAAAGGCCACGGGGAAACCCGACGACAGTGCCGCGACCATCAGCAGAACCAGCAGCAGCAGAAAATAGACTTCCATCGAAAACCCCTAGCGCTCCGAATCGTTGGGCAGAACGGCGTGGGGGGCATCGCCGATTTCCACCGGGTGATGCACGCCTTCCAGCTCCGTCTCATCCTCCGGTCGCGGATCGATGAGACGGGCGATGTTCAGCGCCAGATAGCTCAGAAACTGGATCATCATGCTGACGGCAAACACCACCAGGAAGCCCGCCATCAGGTACTTCACATACATGCCGTAAGCGCTTTGCGAAATTTCGAAACTGAGAAACGGGCTGTTGATGCTGTTGCCGCGCCCGCCCATGCCCTGCATCAGGATCACCCAGCACAGGGGAATGCCCAGGAACAGGCTGCCGAAGATGTTGCTCCAGGCCTTCTTCACGCGGCTGAAGTTCGCGTAGAACACATCCACACGCACATGGCCCTCATGCACCAGCGTGTAGGCACTGGCAAACAGGAACAGCGCGGCATACCAGAAGCGCACCAGATCGCCCATGTAAGCCTGCTCGTAGGAAAACACGAAACGGGTGATGACGATGGCGAACTCGGCCAGCACCACCAGCAGCGACAGCCAGGCGAAGCTGACATTGCGCAGGAACAGGGCCATCACATAACCCAGCAGCAGCAGCGGGTAATGGACATATTCGCCGCGGAAACTGGGGCGACCCAGCTGCTTGAGCAGCTCGTCGCCGACCAGCCCTCCGAGGAAACCCTCGATGCGCAGCATGGAGATGATCATGTCGGCAAAGCCGATCAGCATCACTGCCCAGAACGCGCCGCGCACCACATAGGCGGACAGGGATTGCAGCCGACGCGCCAGATCACGCAACGGCAGGTCGCGCTGCTGCCATACATGCAGCAGCGCGACCAGATAGAAAAGGGAATAGGCCAGGATCTGCTTCCAGGCCAGGGAAATCTGCGCCTCGTCGAGCTGTCCGGCCTCGTCCGGGTCGAACCAGCCGTAGTGTTCGAGCAGCGCATAGGGGCCCGGCATGTCCTGCCAGTACACCAGATAATTGTTGACCAGATACAGCAGCAGCGTACTGACCATCAGCGCCGCGAACGCATGCACGGCGACGGTAACGCGAGGAATCGTGGTCGGGCTCATCGGTCTCTACAGCATGGATGAGAAGGCGCAGACACGGAAAGACGGAGCCCGAGGGCTCCGTCTTTCCGGTGCGCGAAACGGCAAGGCTTACTTGCCCAGCACCCGGTTGCGCTGGGTGATATAGGCCACATCGGAGATATTGGCCCAGTCGCCGACATCCTTGCGTGCCTTGAGGAAGCTCTCATGGACCTTCTTCGCCAGCTTGGAGTGGTTCTGCACCTCTTCGAACACTTCCTGGGCCGCCTCGCCGAAGCTGTCGTAGATGTCATCGCTGAACTGGCGCAGCTTGACGCCCTGTTCGTTGATCAGCTTCTTCAGGTAGGCACCGTTGTTGGCGTTGTACTCGGCCATCATGGTGTTGTTTTCCTGATCGGCCGCGGCGCGCACCAATGCCTGGTCGGCTTTGGACAGGCCATCCCAGAACTTGCGGTTGATGCCGATGGACAGGGAAGCGCCCGGCTCGTGGAAGCCCGGATAGTAGTAGTACTTGGCGGCTTCGTAGAATTTCATGAAGTAGTCGTTCCACGGACCGACCCACTCGGTGGCATCGAGGGAACCTGACACCAGGTTCTCGTAGATCTGACCGCCGGGCAGGGAGACCGGAGACGCGCCCAGCTTGGCCATGACATCGCCGCCCAGACCGGGAATGCGCATCTTCAGACCTTTCAGGTCGTCAGCGGAGTTGATCTCCTTGCGGAACCAGCCGCCCATCTGCACGCCGGTGTTGCCGCAGGGCAAGCCCTTGATGCCGAACTGGCCGGCGACCTCGTCGTGCAGTTTTTCACCGCCACCGAACTTGTACCAGGCGGAGAATTCGTTATAGGTGAGGCCGAAGGGTACCGCCGTGAAATAGGCCATGGCCGGGTGCTTGCCCTTCCAGTAGTAATCGGCGCCATGGAACATCTGGGCATTGCCGGAGCCGACCTCGTCCAGCGAGTCAAAGGCCTTGACGCGCTCGCCGGCGGCGAAATAGTTGACTTTGAAGCGGCCACCGGACATGGCTTCCAGGTTCTTCGCAAAGCGCTGCGCGCCCGTACCCAGCCCCGGGAAATCACGCGGCCAGGTGGATACCATGTTGATTTCGATGCGTTTCTTGGCGATGGCCGGAGCGGAAACCGCGGCACCCGCAGTGCCCAGGGCAGCGGCGACGCCGGTTTTCAGGATGTCACGACGATTCATTGAGTTACTCTCCTCGTTATGGAATGTTGTTATCACCCGCGGAATGAACGGGTCGCACCCGTTGCACGCCGCGTGCAGCTGCCGATGGCAGCGGCGCGCCCGACAGGGACACGGTAACCGGGGCCTCCCTGTCCGGCTGCAATCGACCGGCCGATTCTGTACTCAAGATCGGGGGATTTCAAGCGAAACTTGGCGCTGCAGCGCGCCTTCCGTCAGTCGGCTACTGTGCGTTGACGCGCCAGCCGTTGCGCAAGATTCAGACGCACATCCTCATAGACCGACAACAGCGCCGGAACCACGAACAGGATCAGCAGCGTGGCATAGGCCAGGCCGAAGGCAATGGATACCACCATCGGGATCAGAAACTGGGCCTGGCGCGAGGTTTCGAACATCAACGGCAGCAAACCGGCAATGGTGGTCAGCGAAGTCAGCATCACAGCGCGCAGGCGCTGGCAGGCCGCCTCCACCAAGGCCTCATGCACGGCCACGCCCCGTTCGCGCAGGTGGCGATAGAAGGTGACGAGGATGATCGAGTCATTGACCACGATTCCCGACAGCGCAAAGAACCCGAACAGCGACAGCATGGTCATCGGCATGCCCATGACGGCGTGGCCGAAGACGGCGCCGGTCAGACCAAGGGGAATGGTCATCATCACCAGCAGCGGCCATCCGTAGGAGGAGAACACCCAGGCCAGCACCAGCCAGATCAGCCCCAGGGCCACATAGACGCCCAGCTTCAGGTCACTGAGCGTCTCGCGCTCACGCGCGGCGCCACCTTCCAGCGAAAACTCCACCGCATGCCGGCCGGCCAGCTCGGGCAGCAGGCTCTGCCGCAATTCCTTCTGAATGCGCGCCACATTGTTGACCGACTCGTCCACATCGGCGGTCACTTCCACCGCCAGCTTGCCGCCGGCGTGGCGCAGGTTCTCGAAGCCCTGCTGACTGCGCCACCGGACCACGCTCTCCAGCGGGGTGAAGCTGCCGTCGGGCAGACGGATCGGCAGGGCATCCAGATTCATCAGCCGGTCGGTTTCCTCGCGCGGCAGCTGCAGCCTGACATCGATCTCGTCCGGTCCTTGCTGGAAGCGCTGCAGCAGGATGCCGTTGAGCGCGGCGCGCAACTGCCGGCCCAGCCCGTCCAGGCTCAGGCCCGCCGCCTCCCCCTCGGGGCTGAGCGAAAAGATGCGCTGTTCGTAGCCGAAGGGCAGATCGTCATCGATGGCGCTGACCCCGGGCAGATCCTTCAGCGCCGCTTCCAGCGCCAGCGCCGCCTGCTTCATCGAGCGGGCATCGGTACCGGTCAGCCGCACGGTCAGGTCCTTGCTCGACGGACCGACCCGGCGCGAGGTCAGGGTGAAGCTCTCCACTCCGTCCGGCAGCGTCACCCGCGCCTTCCACCGCTTCATGAACTCGGCGGTGCGCAGTGCGCGCCGGTCGGAATCCACCAGCTCCACATAGATCGATCCGTTGCGCTCACCACGAATGGCCCGCCCCTGCCCGGTGGTCGAGGCATGGCGCACATACCAGGTATCCACCACCGGCTCGTCGAATTCGGCCATCAGGTCTTCGAGAGCCTGCTCCAGTTGCCGCAGAAACCGGTCCACGCGCTCGCCAGGCGTACCGGCCACGAAGCGTACATTGGCATAGACGGTGTTCGATTCCGGTGACGGGAAGAAACGCCAGGCCACCTTGCCGCCGATCACCAGCCCGGCGGCCAGCATCAGCATGGCCACCGCCAGCGCCAGGGTCAGCCCACGGTAGACCAGTGCCTGGCGCACCAGCGGACGGAACAGGCGGTCGCGAAAGTGTTCGAAGCCGGCGTCGAGCCGGCGCCGCAGGGCCGTCTTGCGGCCGCGGTGGGCATGCACGAAGGCATGACGCAGATGGCCGGGCAGGATGAAGAAGCTTTCGATCAGCGAGGCGATGATGACCGCGATGATCACCATCGGAATCGCCGACATGATGTTGCCCATGCGCCCGCCCACCAGCAGCAGCGGCAGAAAGGCGGCGATGGTGGTCAGGGAGGAGGCCAGCACCGGCGCCAGCATGCGCCGCGCGCCGCCCTCCGACGCGGTCAGCGGATCCTCGCCCATGTCGTAGTGGGCCTGGGCGTCCTCGCCGACCACGATGGCGTCATCGACGATGATGCCCAGCGCCATGATCAGCGCGAACAGGCTGATCATGTTGATGCTCTCGCCGGTCAGGTACATCACCGCCAGCGTCGCCATGAACGATACCGGTATGCCGACCGCCACCCAGAAGGCCACCCGTGGCGACAGGAACAGGTAGAGGATCAGCAGCACCAGCAGCAGCCCGCCGGCGCCGTTCTCCAGCAGCAGCAGAATTCGCTGCTTGATCAGCTGCCAGCTTTCGCCGAAGACCTCCAGCCGTACCGTCGGCGGAAGCGTCGGTCGTACCTCGTCGAGCCATTGTTGCAGAATTTCGGCGGACTTCAGCGAGTCGCCCTGCTCGCTGCGTCGCAGCACCATCACCGCCGCCCGTTCTCCGTCCAGCGACAGGGTTTCCGCACCGTCTTCGATGCGCCGCTCGATGCGTGCCAACTCGCCCAGGGGCAGATGGACACCGGGGCCATCGAGCAGCGGCAGGCTGGCCAGTTCTCCGGGGCTGCGCCGCTGCTCCAGGCTGCGCACCTCGCGGGTGCCGTCCTCGCGCCCGGCGAGTCCGGCCGGCAGATCCTGGCTGGCGGCGCGCAGCCGTTCGCCGATCTGCCGCAGATCCATGCCCAGACGCAGCAGCTTGATGGACGGCAACTCGACGATCAGCGACTCCTTGGGCAGCCCTTCGATGTCCACCTTGTCGATGCCCCGGTCCAGCAGTTCCTGTTCGAAGCGGCGCACCCAGTAGCGCAGATCGCGCTCGTCATCGAGGCCACTGACCAGCAGCCGCGCCACCGACTCGTAGCGCACCAGCTGCGCCACCCGCGGTTCCTCGGCATCCGGCGGCAGGGCGGTGAAGCCGTCCACCTGCTTGCGCACCTGCTCCATCGCCAGGGTCATGTCCGCACCTTCCTCGAATTCGAGGGTAATACCGGATGTACCCGCCGCCGACGAGGAGGTCATTTCCTTGAGGTTGTCCACCAGCCTCAGGCGCTGTTCCAGCGGAATGGTGATGGCCTGCTCCACATCCTCGGCGCTGGCGCCGCTCCAGACCACGCTGACGGTGACCAGGTCCAGCTCGAAATTGGGGAAGAATTGCACATTCAGGCGCAGCAGAGACAGCAACCCGGCCAGCAGCATGATCAGCATCAACAGGTTGGGCGCAACCTTGTGGCGCGCGAAGACGCCGAGCAGATGCGTGTCCCCGCTCATTGGGCGGCGTTACTGCCGTCGTCCAGGGGATCGATGGGCTCGACCTTGAGGCCGTCGGAGGCATTGGGCAGGTGGGTGACGACGATGCGCTCGCCGTCCTTCAGCTGCTGGCCCTCGATCAACCGCCACTGCCGCCCGTCCTCATCGACGCGGAATCCGACCGGCCGTACCGATACCGAGCGCATGCGGCCATCGGCCACCCGGAACACCCGCCGCTCATCGTAGAGGGCACTGGCCGGTACCGCGAAGACGGCCTCCCGCGGTGGCCGCTCCAGCAGCACTTCCAGTTGCATGCCGGGGCGCAGACCGTGGCCGCCCTCCATCGGCTCAAGCCATACATCGATACCCGCTGGTTGGGCCCGCGCGGCGATGCGCCGCACCCGGAAAACGGCATCGCCCGCTCGCGCCAGCAACACATCGCCGGCCTCCAGCGCCTGCCGAATCTCTTCGCGATAGGCCAGTGGCAAACGCGCCCGCAGGCGCTGGCTGCCTTCCCGGTACCAGGAGACCAGTTCATCACCGGCGCGCACCCGGTCGCCCGCGGCCACCGGAAGCGCGTCGATGAGTACCGGATAGGGGGCCACCGGCGTACTGCGCTCGAGCGTCAGTCGCGCCTGTTGCAGCAGGGCTTCGGCGCGCTTCATCCGTGCCTTCAACTGCTGCTTCTGCGTCTGCACGCGCTTCACTGCCTGTTCGCGGGCGATCACTGCCAGCTGCTGTCGGCCCAGCCGGTCGCGCGCTTCGCTGATCGCGCTGTCGGAGCTGAGCCGGCTTTTCTGCAGGCGCTGCACCCGCTGCAAGTCCTTCTGCGCCAGTTGCAGCAGCGCGCGTTCCTCGGCCAGCGCCTTGAGGTCGCTCTGGCGCCGGATCTCGAGGTCATCGAGTTGCGCCTTCAGCTCCTCGAGATCGGCCTCCCGCTGGCGCAGCAAGGGTTCGAAGTCAGCCGCCGACATGCGCAGCAGCGGCTGACCGGCTTCGACCCGGTCACCGGCCTGAACGAATACCGCCTCCACCTCACCCGCCGCCGGCGCGGTGATACGCGCCCGATCCTCCGCCTCGACCACGGCATAGAGACGCAACTGCGGCGACAGCCGCTGGCTGCGGATGCCGGTCACCGCCACCCGCCAGCTTTTCTCGCTGAGTTGCGGCGGCTTGCGCTCGGGTCGCGATGACAGCAGCCACATGAAAAGAGCCAGTGCCAGGCCCAGAACCAGCAGCGGCAGTATCCATTGACGGAGCAAGCGTGCGTTCATGTTGTGTGGATAGACTCGGGAAAGGCGCAGTGTAACCGATTGCCGGACGCGGTACAGTCAGTACGACGACATGACCGGCGGAGGTGAATCCTCGCCGTTGTGCTGCTAACCTTGCAGCCATTTCGTTCACAGACTTAAGGAGAACCCGCATGTTCCTGAGCAAACGCCTTTCCACTTCCCTGATCGCGGCCGCGGTCGCCGTATCCGTCGGCGGCTGCAAGACGCTCGACCCCTATACCGGTGAAGAGAAGACCAGCAACACCACCAAGAGCAGCGCCATTGGCGCCGGCATCGGTGCGCTGATCGGTTACCTGTCGGCCAAGGACAAGAGCCGGCGCGACAAGCGCAAGGCCATTCTGGTCGGCGCCGGCGTCGGTGGCCTGACCGGCGCCGCGGTCGGCAATTACATGGACAAGCAGGAAGACGAACTGCGTCAGCAGCTGCAGGGCACCGGCGTCAGCGTTACCCGCAACGGCGACGAGCTGATCCTGAACATGCCGGGCAACATCACCTTCGCCACCAACTCCTCCGCACTCAAACCCAGCTTTCACGATGTACTGGACTCGGTCGTACTGGTGTTGAAGAAATTCGACAAGACGCTGATCGAAGTGGCCGGTCACACCGATTCCACCGGTTCCGCCGAATACAACAAGAAACTGTCCTGGCAACGCGCGCAGAGCGTCGCCGACTACCTGATCGGCAAGAATGTCGATCCGCAGCGCATCATCACCGTGGGGCATGGCGAAGAGCGGCCCATCGCCTCCAACAAGACCGCCGAGGGCCGCCAGCAGAACCGGCGCGTCGAGCTGACCCTGATCCCGATCAAGGCGGAGGAATAGGCACCTGAAACGCGCACCCGGCCACCGGAGCGTGGCCGGGTGCGACAGGCATCAGCCAAAAGCCCGTTTCAGCAGCGGATCCTGCTCCAGGGCTTTTTCTTCCAGCATCTGACGCGCCAGTTGCCAGCCCAGTTCACGGTAGGCCTCGAACTGGACCTCATCGAAAAACTGGTCGCCGGTGCTTTCGTCGGGAAACGTCGGGTGCGCCCTGCGGTAGCCGTACAGTTCCGCACTCAATCCCCGGCTGAATGTGGTCTTTATGTACACCAGCACGCCCTTGTCGCGGCCATCGTGGTAATCGATTTCGGCCGTCACCCAGCCCCGCTCGGCGACCGCCTCGCCATCCCCGTTCTCATGCACCGGAACCAGTCGCTGCAGGCAGTCGCGATCAAGCTCCACGCTGATACCGAAGTCCACCCGGGCCTTTTCCAGCGCATTGGCCAGATCGGCGAAGCCATAGCCCGGGTCGGCCGCCGCATCACAGACGACGATCACCCGGGCGCGGCGGCGAAACAGTTCATACACGGCCAGATTCTCGAAATGACCGCCATCGGACAACTGCACGAAACGCGCGCGCTCGTTCATCCGCTTGCGAAACAGCACCTCCCAGAAACCGGGCCACAGATAGCTGGGAACGCGTTTCTGGCATTTCGGGTCGTCATGATCCGGGTTGCCGACCCAGTAGCCGAGCCGCAGGTTGAAGACGGACATCAGCACCGAAATCAGCGGATTTATGCTCAGGCCCTTCCCGGCAACGCCGGCATTGGGGTTGGCGGCGGCGCCGGAGATGGCCACCGCCGTCGGCAGGGTCACAGCGCCGCCACAGAAGGCGCGGGTCGGAATCCAGCCGGTGGCGTTGCTGCCGCTGTACAGCGGGCTGATGATGAAGTTGTCACCGCCCCGTCCGCGAAATTTCGCGATCGATGACTCCACCAGCACCACATTGGCATTGATCAGGTGGTAGGGTGCTTCCGGGTTGCCGCCTTCGGCCAGTTCGTGCATGCCGGTCTGATTCGCGCGCAAGGCTTCCCGCGTGCTGCCCTGCTGCAGCAGACGGCCGGGGTCGGGCATGAAGGCCTCCATCAGCCGGTCACGGTAATAGCGGTGGATGGACAGGGTGTTGATGGGCAACAGCGCCGCGAGCGCCAGCAGCGCCAGCAGCGCGGCCCCCAGCAGATAGCCGTAGTCCTCGGGGTAACGGCGGATCAGCGCATCGACGCCCCAATCCGCCAGCACCATCAACCCGAGCAGCATCAACGCGGCGCCGATCAGCACCTTTACCCGTGCCGGCACGCGGCCGAGCAGACCGCCCGTGCCGCCATGGGCGCCCAGTACCCCGGACACGGCACCCAGCACCACCGACAGCGACCCCGCCTGCAGCACCCACCCCTGCAGCATCGACAGCTGCAGCCAGTGTACGGCCGCCATCAGATAGGCCAGCAGGGCGAGTACCAACGGCCGCGGGATCCAGATTTCGAAGAAACGTCGCAGGCGGTAGCCTCGGCGCGCTCCGGGATTGTCGCCACCGGGTCCCGGCCGCATTTTCTGGTATTTGAAAGCGGCGATCGTCCCCATGTACAGCAGCTGCAGCAGCAGGAAACCCGCCAGCAGCCACAGCGCCAGACCGCGGAAAAACACCGAGGTGGCCTCTTCGGGCCGGAACAGCCCAAGCAGATAGAAGGCACCGAACAGCGCTCCGGCGAACACCATCAGGCTGACAAACCCCATCACCAGGCTGCGCAGGATGATCGACAACAGCGACCACCCGGTGATGCCGTGCCCCGGCGTGAGGTACTTGCCGTTCTGGCGCAGGTGACGCATCAGGCTGGCCTGTGCGCGGTTGTAACGGTGCTGGCGCTCATCCCCACCGAAGCGGCGGCCGCGGGTTCCGAAGGGGAAGTCATCGGGCCCCAGACCCTGCGGCAGTCTGTCCTCCAGTTGCGGGTCATCCTTCAGCCACTGGCGGCTCCACAACCAGCTCAGCGCACCGCCGATATACCCGCCGCCGGAGACGGTGGACAGGTAGTCGAAGCGTCGCAACCGGTCGGCATCGGCCAGCGCCTGAGCCACCCCCAGGCAGAAACTGGCGGAGCGAATGCCCCCGCCAGAGAAGGCCAGCCCACGGATATGCCGGTGATCGAACGCGGGCCGCCGCTGCTTCAGCAACGCCCATTCCCGCTCCAGAAGGTCCTCGGCCCCGGCATAATCACCGGAGGGTTTGTAGCGCAGGCAATCACCCATCATCATCTCCCGGTGGCATCTGTCCCTGGTATCTGCAACCATACTCCGAACCTCAGCCCCTGAGAACAGGATCTCCTCACAGGAATACGCCATGAACCGACTCACCATCGCTGCAGTCCTCCTCTCGTCCCTGATCGGCGCCAGTGCCCAGGCCGCCGAATACCGCTCCGGCGCCGAGCAGCGCAGCAGCCTTTCGCTGACCGTGTACAACGGCGGCCGCGCGCTGGTGCGCGAGCAGCGCCGGCTGCCGCTGGCCAGCCCCACCGACCGCATCGCGCTGATGGACGTGCCGCAACGCATCCTGCCACAGACCCTGTCCCTGCAGGGCCTGCCGGTGCGCGAACAAAACTACGATTTCGATCTGCTGACACCACAAACCCTGCTGCAGAAGCATGTCGGGCGCAGGGTGCGGCTTGCCCGCCGTTCCCGCGACAGCGGCGAGACCCTGGAATGGACCCGGGCCAAGGTGCTGGCCGTCAACGGCGGGGTGATCCTGCGCCTCGACGACGGCCGCATTGAAACCCTGCCCAGCGACGGCACATACCGGATCGTCTACGAGGAACTGCCGCCCAACCTGCGCGAACGCCCCACGCTCAGTCTCCGATTGTCGGAAGCGGTCAGTGGCAACCGCGACATCCGGCTCGACTACCTGACCGGGGGACTCGGCTGGAGCAGCGACTATGTACTGCGGCTGTCCGCCGACGGTGACAGCGGCCGGCTGGTCGACTGGATCACCGTTGACAACCAGAGCGGCGCCGCCTACCGCAACGCCCGGCTCCAGCTGCTGGCCGGCGATGTCAATACGGTCAGCACCCGCAACCCACCCCAGCGCAAGGTCATGGCCATGGCAGCCGAGGTGATGGACGCGCCGGTGCAGCGCGAATCCATCGGCGGTTTCCACCTCTACAGCCTGCCCTATGCCACCGACCTGAAAGACAAACAGAAAAAGCAGTTGCAGCTCTTCGCCCGTGATGCGGTACCGCTGGAGCGTTTTCTGGTCGACCGGGCCTGGTTCGGCGGCTATTCCTCGCAACCACAGAAATCCAAGCCGGAGCTGAAGTTGCGCCTGAGCAACCGGGAACCCGCGCTCGGCCTGCCCTTGCCTGCCGGCATCGTTCGCGTCTATGGTCCGGACAGCCAGGGGCGCACCCAGTTTCTCGGCGAGGACCGCATCGGCCATACCGCGGTCAACGATACGGTCACCCTGACCCTGGGCCGCTCCTTCGATGTCAGCGTGCAGCGGCGCAGCACCGATTACCGGCAGATCAGCAAGAAACAGCAGCGCATCACCCGGGAGATTCTCGTCAACAACGGCGGCGAACAGCAGCAATCGCTCAAGCTGTACGAAACCCTGCCCGCGCTCGGCTGGAAGATTCTGTCGGCCAACCGCAAGTGGAGCAAGGCCTCACCTCAGGAGCTGTTGTTCGACCTGGACCTGCCGCCGAAAAGCCAGCTGCGGATCGAGTACCAGGTCGAGATCCGCCAGCCCTGATGCGGCTTCCGCCGCTGATCGAAGGCCGGCTGATCCGCCGCTACAAGCGGTTTCTGGCCGATGTCGAGCTGCAGGACGGCTCGCTCATCACCGCGCATACCCCGAACACCGGTCGCATGCGCGGACTGACCACGCCGGGCAACCGAGTCTGGCTGCGCGACAGTGCCAATCCCGGGCGCAGATACCGCTACAGCTGGGTGCTGGTGGAAACAGAACTAGGCGTTCGGGTCGGCATCGACACCGGGCTCGCCAACGCCCTGGTGCGCGAAGCCATCGAGGAGGGGACGGTCTCATCACTGCGCGGTTATCGCCGGATACGCCAGGAAGTCCGCTACGGAGAGGAGCGCAGCCGCATCGATCTGCTGCTGCAGGATGGCCCGGCGCCCGACTGTTTCGTCGAGGTCAAGAATGTCACCCTGATGGAGGACGGCATCGCCCGCTTTCCCGATGCTGTCACCGAACGCGGACGCAAACACCTGCGGGAACTCGAGCGCCGGGTCGCGGCCGGCCAGCGCGGGGCGGTGTTCTTTTGTATTCAGCGTGCCGACGCGGAGGCTTTTCGCCCCGCAGACCATATCGATCCGGACTACGCCGAAGCCCTGACACGGGCCCGCGATCGGGGCGTCGAGGCCCTGGCCTGGCGCTGCTCGGTCAGCCCGCGCGCGATCCGCATCGACCGGGAACTGCCCATTGAAGCGTGAATTGCATGCGTCAAATCTCGGGGAGTTGTCAGATCAAGGGGCGCAGAATAAGCGAGAAGATCTCGCCAAGAGTTAACCCTTCACCGGTCGGAACCTTTGTTGGCCGCTCGGCTACACGACAAATCGGCGCCATGGAAGGCGCCGATTTATCGTCAGCCGTAACCGGCGCATTTGTAGTGAGCATAGCGAACGAAAAATGCGTCCAAGTTTAGGGCATTGTTAGCCATGTTCTACTGCGGCATATGCTGCTACTGCCCGAATTGCTTCCTCCGTTGCCCTATCTGCGCATGATACGGTTAAACAAGTCTCTAGGTTTTTTCCATCCCTAAAAACCCGATACATCAATGCATGGATAAATGACTGGGTAGCAGCTCTTACACCCGTAAAATCTAGAACCAATAACTCTTGGTCTTCAAGAGCCGGTAATATAACTGACTCTCGAATATTCGCTGCCTCTTCTACATTTTCTTCAAACTCTTTGACACACACAGTATTTATCCCCTCTAAATCCATTTTTTCATCAACAAAATCCACGATAAATTCGGATCGATCCTTCCTGACTTCGGCAGCAATTGTCCTGCAAGTAGAAAGGAGGGAATCAAACTCTCCAATTGATTCCTTTCTGAGCTGAAGCAATGCAAAAGTACCACGCCATCCACCTCTGGTTGCTTGCACATATTTCTTCCCCAAGGTGCCATCTTGATTACCCCAAATGTCTGCCATGACATCGCCTGATCCTAGAAAAAAACCTCCAGCTGATCTAGACGCAATCTCTCGAATAAAAAATAGGCCCAACCCTGCGTTATCCTTCATTGAGTGGTATGCGCCACTTCTAAATGTACCAGAAACATGTGGGTTTAGGGCAAATCGTACTGCTTTGTGGTAGGTGTTGATTTCTGGATATGATTCACGAAGAGAAACTTTCAATCCACAGCCTATATCAGAAACCACGATATCCACTAATCCAGTGTTCGTAAAATATACAGCGGAAACAACCCCGCCAATACGACTACGGGAGTGCTGAACTACATTTCGCAGCAGCTCAACTAAAGAGTATTTCACAGCCCCCTCTATTTCCTCATCATCAATCTCGAGAAGCTCTAAAAACCGTGTCACGGTAGGTGCAATATCCTTGCTATCCCTAACTCTAGTTAATGGGAATATATTCCTATATTTAACATCTTCTGCAATTGCTGATGGCGGCACACCAAGAAGCTGCGGCAGGCCTATTTTCTCCAAAAATCGAGGGTGTTCAAAACTCTGTGTCAGGTGATTTCACAGAGCGATATGTTTCCCCAGTCTTCCGTCAAAATGTATCGCCAGTTGTGACAAGGTCAGATTCCAGTTTTGCACAGGGTGCGTCCAGCG
>Ga0256839_1003765_pt1 | contig 15357 bp, 16 predicted proteins | sample 354166metaG_FD_185968 | JGI IMG/M metagenome (GOLD analysis project Ga0256839, IMG submission 185968) | Hydrothermal vent microbial communities from Mid Atlantic Ridge, Atlantic Ocean - 354-166 | ecosystem: Environmental > Aquatic > Marine > Hydrothermal vents | place: Atlantic Ocean: Mid... | reverse complement strand
GATAAGCCAACAAATTGCCGTTTAAAGGGTTTATTAACCATAAAAACGGCTTAAAAACCTGTTAAACCCGGATTATTCACGATTTTCGTGAATAATCCGGGTTAGCCCTCATTGCGCACAAGTTTTGCGCATAATTTTGGGTTAAGGTTTTTTAGATTGATTTCAAATTTTTATCAGGGGCTACAACAAGTAGCCCCTGATTTTTTATTCATACTTTCACCGTAGCGAGGTAGAGCTTGCTTTCGAGCCGGGCATACTGTTTTGGGTCGCCTTTGCGGATTACCATTTTGCCGCAGTTGGTGGCCTCGTGGTAATCATAAACCTGGTAAAGATAGGCGTGGTCGTTGGCAGCCAGCAGTTGCCTTAGCTCTTCGCTTATTTCAAAGGGGGTGGAGGGGCCTCCGGTACAGGCTACCACATATATTTGCTTGTGTTGCCCGTCAAACTCAAAACTGTCAATTTGGGTGATACCGTCAAAAGAGAATTTCACCAGGGCGGCTAAGTCGGGCTTATCGGCATGGCTGAGCATATATTGTTCATAGCGGATAACCCCATCAAGCACCGTATTATAGAGCAGTTCTGGCAAGGGCTCACCGGGTTTGCTGGTGGCCAGGCGGGTGTTTTCGGGCAGGATATTAAACAATTTGTCTTTAAACAAATCCAGGTTGATCTTACCGCCCCAGATATAATCGGCAACGCCCAGATAAACCGGCTCAAAGTCTTTGATAAAGGCGCGGCTCATGGCCACAATGGTTTCCCAGCCGATACGTTCGCCCAGGGTACGGTCAATTTCGGTAATACAATAAAGGTTTTCGGTATAATAATCAAACTTACGGATAGCAAAATTGCTCAGTTTATGCGTGCCCGAGCGCAGGCAATCGAGCTTAAAAATGAGTTTGCCGGCCGCTATGTCAATGCCTACACTAAAAAACAATTGTTTGTCGGCATGTTTTTGGTGCTTTATTTTGGCCCAGGTGAACGATTTAAAATGCCCGGCCACCTGCCAGTACCTTTCCCTTTCCAGCACATAACCATTGGGCAAAACGGCCTCACCCCAGGCATTGGTGGGGTGCATTAAGAAGTTGGCAAAATCCTGGCCTACAGCCTTTAGCTTCTCATCGGTAGCCTTGTAGGGGTTACCGGCATATTTGGCCAGGCGCTCAATCTGTTGCCAGTCGATAACCCCCGGGGAATAGGTTTTGCGGCCGGCCTGGGGCTTAACATGGTAGCGCACCGAATCGGAGATGCTGTCAATATCGCGCTTCAGGTTATGGTCGTTGTAAAACTTTATCAGCAAGTCATCCAATTGCGAATGTTCAATACCCTCGCCAAAAACGGCTTTCACCTCCATGGTAATCTGGTATTTGTTATGGTTGATAAACAGCAATTGCAGGGGCACAAACTCAAGCTGCCCGTTAATGGTGGCCGTGATGAATACCTCAGCCTGCTTAAAGGACTCTACATATTCTTGCGGATGGGTATCACGCAGGGCTACACTTTCTTTTACTTTTTTCAGCAGCAGTTGGGTAAGCTCTTTCATCTTGGTGTTTCTGTTTTAATAAGCAATTATAGTTCATCCTCCTGCAAGGCCGGGGGCAGGGTGCTTTCGGGTAAAATTTTCAGCAGTAAGGGCAAGGTTAAGAAACTGCCGGGCAGGGCAATGATAACAAACGTTGGCAACGATTTCAGGATATTGATAAGCTGTGTCCTCACTTTGATTTGCTCCTCTTCCGAAAGGTCGGTTTGGGCATGCTTTACCAGCAACTCCGATAATTCCTGGCTTTGTTTGATTTCGTTGCCAATCCTGCTTTCGTTTTTATGCATTACTTTCGAAATACGCGACACAAACTGGTCGCGGATATCGGTAAAACTGTTTTTGGCTTGTAAAAACGGAATATTGCCCCAATTGGAGATAACGAAGCTCTCAATGGCGACCATGCTTTGTTCCAATTCATCTTCGTTGAAGCCGAGTTTGCCGGCAAACTTGCCGATAAAACCACGCTCTTCCTCGGTGACTATCTGGTCGGCCCAAATGGTAAGGATGGCCAGTTCGAGGATATACTTTTTCAGCAACCAGTTGTTGGCGGCCGATAAGTCGAGTTCGGTGATCTGCACTCCGGTTTTAATGTAATTAGCTGCAGTTTCGGCCATGTCTTCCGGCAAATTGGCTGAGGCCAGAAACTGGTCGAACAGTATTTTTTCTTCTTCCTGTAGGGTATTGTCGGCATAGGCGGCACAGGCCATTACCTGCAACAGCAGCAGGTGCAAACGGTCGCGGTGCTGGCGTATTTTGGCCACCGTAGCTTCTTCATGGCGGCTGCCCAGCCACTCCCCAAAAAAGAAAACATCCAGAAACAGCAAACTGTTGCTAAAGAAGTTCAGCCAGAAATTGCCGGCTTCTGCGGTGTCGAGGTTCAGCCGGTCGTTTAACAATGACTCCACAATCTCCTCGTTGCTCAGCTTCTTGCCCCAAAAATTACGCTCTTTGATTTTTTTATGCGGAATAACATGGGAATAATACTCGATGATGGATTCGGCCAGATAGTGGACAAACGCATCCGGGTCCTGCGGGATAAGGTCATCGGCAGGGAAGACGGCAGTTTTGATAAACCCATCGAGGAGTACCAGTTTTAGCTTTTCGGACTGTGGTAACTCCAGGAACTCCGGGGTTTTAAACTCTTTGGGCAATACCGGATGCCCGTAGATTAACCCGCTGGAGTGGGTGGTTTTGTAAATGTATTTGTTCTTGTCGGCAATTTCCTGTTCCCTTTTGCTTGCCTGGGAGCTTATCAATTGCTTAAACCAACCCTTTTCAGACAGATTCATGGAGTGAAATTATAATAGATTAGGGTAACCATCACCATTTTGGCCGTGAAAATTTCATAAACAGGCATAAAAACAGCTAAATTTACGTTTCGCAGGAATTTTGCCCCGGAAAACCGGTGTATTTTCTACTTTTATGCTTAAACCCGCAGGCAAATGAAGAAATCGAAATTGTTATTTTTAATTTTCGCGCTGATCTTTCTGATTATCCTGATTGTCATCGCTGTAGATATTTCCTCCCGCACCACTTTCCCCGGGTAGCATGCGGCCTCATGCCAGCGTGAGGGGAACCGGCAGGTTATGCCTGGCTGAACAACCCGAAGAGTTCTATGTCAATTTTTTCCACGATGGTGGCAAAATCTTCGATGGTGGCCACAAAGTCCATCTCATTCACATCAAAAATCAGCAATTTGCCGAGGTCATAACGGCCAATCCAGTCTTCATAATGTTTATTCAGGTTCTTCAGGTATTCCAGTTGAATAGCATCTTCAAAATCACGGCCGCGCTTTTGTATCTGTTGTACCAGCTTGGGCATATCGGCCCGCAGGTAAATGAGCAAATCGGGTGGCTTTACAAACTGGATCATCGATTCAAAGATATTCAGGTAGCTTTGGTAGTCGCGGTCGTTGATATGGCCCGAAGCGTGCAGGTTGGCGGCAAAGATATAGGCGTCTTCGTAGATCGTCCGGTCCTGGATAACCGTATTGTCTGCTTTGCGGATGGTATTGATCTGATTGAAGCGGCTGTTGAGAAAATAAATCTGCAAATGGAAGGCCCAGCGCGGCATGTCCTGGTAAAAATCTTTTAAGTAAGGGTTGTTGTCAACAGATTCAAACTCAGGCTGCCAGCCATAGTGTTTGGCCAGCATGGTGCATAAGGTAGTTTTGCCTGAACCGATGTTGCCTGAAATGGCGATGTGCATAAGCGTTTTTTTTCAAAGCTAATTAAACAAATGCCTACTTTGAAGTCATGGTTGGGGAAATTATCCTGTAGCTTTGTAACCTATTGACAATTAACAGACTTAATGCTAGCAGGAATAGGCCGGTATAATGATTTGCAGGTGGTACGCAGCAGCCCGCATGGGCTGTACCTGGCCTTTGGCCAAACCGAGGTGCTGCTGCCAAACAAATATGTGCCGGAGAATAGTAAGGAGGGTCAGGTGGTCAGGGTTTTTGTGTATAAAGACTCCGAAGACCGCCTGGTGGCCACCACGTTGCAGCCGGCCGGGGTGGTGGGGGATTTTGTGGTGCTGGAAGTGGTGGCGGTAGCCCCTTTTGGTGCTTTTATGGAATGGGGCTTAGAGAAGCACCTGCTGGTACCTAAGGCTGAAATGGCGCAGAAAATGGAGGTAGGGAGGAAATATGTGGTGCGCATTGTACTTGATTACCGTACCGAACGCCTGATTGGCGTGAGCAAAATTGAAGGTTTTTTAACCGAACCGGAAGATTTGCAGCCGGGGGAGGAGGTAGCCGGCCTGATCTTCAAAAAAACCGACCTGGGCTATAAAGTGGTGGTTAACCAGCGATATAACGGTATTATTTACCATAATACTATTTTTACCCCGGTTACCCTGGGACAGGCCATAACCTGTTATGTGGATAAGGTACGTGCAGATGGTAAGATTGACCTACGCCTGAAAAAAGGCGGTCTGGAAAGCATTGACAGCGATGCCAACAAGCTATTGGCTTACTTGCAGGCGCAGGGCGGGGCTATAACATTAACCGACAAATCATCACCCGCAGCCATAAAAACAGCCCTCGGCCTGAGCAAAAAGGCCTTTAAAAGAGCTGTTGGCACTTTGTATAAGCAAAAGATTATCGTCCTGCACACCAACGGCATTAAACTCCTCGCCTGACCAGATGTGGCAATTTCTTGCCCGGGCTGTTGGTTGTCCGGCCCAGCTTTAAAATATCATTCGGGTTTTCGCACAGTACCGCTTTGCCGTGGGTAATGGCAATCGGGCCGCGCAGCAATTCGGGGTTATGCAGCAAGATGTTCAGCCAGCCATGCATGGTAAACACATTGCCCCTTACTTTTTCCTGGTAAGCAGGATGGGCTTTGTTAAGCAAGTTTTTAGGCGCATTGCCCAGCATCTGTACGATTTCTTTCCAGAGGGTAGTGGTGAGGCGAGTGGTGGTATAATCTATTTCGTTTACATTGGTAGAAATAGAATACGCCATCGCCCTGGTTTTCTTGCCCGTGGCCGTCCGCGGGTCGTAAATCAGTGTGAGTTCGTTAGGATGGAATTCCATGTTTATCGGGGTTTTGGTTATGGGCACATTTTTGCCAGTGTAGTAATATAAGGAATTATCCTGACTTATGCAAATTATCCGCTGGTGTAGTTTGGCATTATTGCCCCGAATTGCCTAACCCGGTTGCTGAAAAAGTGGTTATTTCCCCTCCCTGGCGGGTATAGGCGGTGGCCCGTCAGGAATGTAAGGTTTGTAAACATAATCACCTTTACGCTGGTTGAACTCGGCCCTGATGTCTTTCCGCAATTGTTCGTTCTGAAATAAGTCGATCATGGTTAGCGACAGGGCTTTGGCCGCATAGAGCATGCCTTTATGGCCGATAGAGGTACCGCCACAGGCTACCACGGGCCAGGCATGCCAGGGGGTGCCCTTGGCTGAGGTAGTTACCCCCAGCCTAATCTCCGGTACCACCCAGCTAACATCGCCCACATCGGTGGAGGCGCCATTGGGGCTGTCGCGGGTTTCTTCAAAGGGCTTTATCTCCCCGTCCAGGCCTACCTCGGGCCGGTTGGTGGCACGTTGGATAGCCTTGGCAAAGGCAATTTCCTCAGCAGTATAGGTTATCGGGCCCAGCAGGCGCAGGTTATTGTCCATTACCTTACCGCCCGTACGGTTGACCAGCACCTCGAAATCACCACCATTCAGGCTAACTTTCGCCTCAACCCCGGCCATTAACCCGGCCCCTTTGGCAATATCCTGCACCCGTTGGTAAACGTTGTCAACCCCCTCCCGTTTGGCATCCCTGATCCAGATCCACACCTTGGCATATTCGGGCACTACGTTGGGCACATCCCCGGCATATTTGGTGACATAATGAATCCTTACCGAGGGCTTTAAATGCTCACGCAGGGTATTTACGCCTACTACAAAAAGTTCGGCTGCATCGGCTGCACTGCGCCCGTTCCAGGGGTCGGCCGAGGCGTGGGCGGTACGGCCAAAGAATTCAACATTAAAATCAATCAGGGCTTTTGAGCTTTGCACATTGGCCTTGGTTTCCTGGCTGGGGTGCCAGTCGAGGCACACATCCAGGTCGTCAAACAGGCCATCGCGGGCCATATACACCTTGCCACCCACTGATTCTTCGGCCGGGGTACCATAAAAGCGGAGGGTGCCGCTAAGTTTGCCGGCTGCCAGCAATTCTTTAATAGCAATGGCCGAGCCCAGGGCGCCTACCCCCAGTAAATTATGGCCGCAGCCATGCCCGGGGGCGCCTTCATGCAGGGCCTCTTTATGGGGCACGGCCTTTTGTGAGATACCGGGCAGGGCATCAAATTCCCCTAACACCCCGATAATGGGCTTGCCCTGGCCGTATGAAGCAATAAAGGCCGTGGGCATGCCGGCCACTCCGCGCTCTACCGTAAAGCCCTGCTGTTCGGCATAATCGGCCAGGAGTTTGGCCGATTTGTATTCTTTTAAGGCCGTTTCGGCATTGGCCCAAACCTGGTCACTCAATTTAATTAACTCAGTTTTGTGGGCTTTTATAGTGGCCACAGCCGCCTGTTTTAGCTTCGGCAGCTTTTTTTGTGCCGGACTAAGCTGTGGAAACAGAAGCAGGGCTAAGACCAAGGGCAGGGGAAAGGTTTTCATCGCTAATACAGGTTAAGCCAGAAATATCGGCTTAAGGTATTAATTAAATTGCATAATGCAAAACGGGCTTATGCCACTTGCCCCGGGGTGGGGGGTAAGCGGTAGTTAACCGCATTTGCAGATGGTATCCAACCTTAAGTCATCCAATATTTCCACCAGGTGCCCTTTGGTTTTTATCAAGCCCTGTTCCCTGAACTCGGTCATCAGCCGGGAAACACTTTCCGGGGAAGTTGAAATCAGGTCGGCCATATCTTTACGCGAGATGGTCAATTGAAAAGGATTGGCTTCGTATAAGGTATTGCTCAGGAATAACAGGAGTTCGGCAAACCGGCCGTTGATCTGCTTTTGGGTAAGTGAGTACATTCTGTTGTAGGCATCCAGCAGGTTTTTGTTAAGTACCTTAATAATCTCTTTGGCAAATTCGGCATTTTCCAGCACCAGTTGGCGGAAGATGTTCACATCTTTCAGGCAAACCTCGGTGTCGGTCAGGGCTTCCGCAGAAAAGGGGAAAATGTCTTCGCCATACAAGGCCTGCACCCCAATAAAAGATCCGGGTTTGACAATGGTAAGAATGGTAACCTCGTCATCGTTGTCGAGGTAAAGTTTTACAAAGCCCTTTCTGATATAAATAATATGTGACATAAACATGCCCTGCTTGCACAGCAACTCCCCCTTTCTGAAGGTCAGCTCGGTACGGTGCTGATCAACAAGGTTTAATTGGGCTTCGGTAAGTTTGGTGAAAGCTTTTGACTTAACCTTACATTCGGTACAAACAATATTGATGTATTCCTGGATTTGGTTCATGGCTTGGGTTTGAGGGGAGGTTTTACCACCTTTTCGGTGTTAAAGTTAGTGTTGGAATAAGTGCAACACAATGATAAAAATCAGCATTTCTTTTGATAGAAATCAGCATTCGGCCAGTCGTGCTCAAGGCAGCCGGTTATTTACCTGGTTGATGACCTGGCAGACCCTACCGCTTACATAATGCCATCTTGATTATTTGACCGCCTGCTTTCCCCTGCTTATTTTTAAAATAAAAAAGTATGCAGAGCCATAAAACTATTTTGCGGGCGGTTGTTTTAGCCCTCGTCCTTTCTTTACCCCTTGCTGTTGCCGCCCAGTATTTTCCGGCCAAAGGGGAAGCCTGGCAGCAGGTAGAGCCGGCTAAAGCCGGTTTTAAAGCCAACGCCCTGCAGGAGGCCGTGCAGTTTGCCCTGGATAACGAGTATTCCGGCCCCCGCGACCTGCGCATAGCCATCTTGTCTGCGTTTGCCCACGAGCCCTACCATGCCATTAAAGGGCCAACCCAAAAGCGGGGCGGCCCGGCCGGGATGATACTAAAGGATGGCTATGTGGTGGCCCAATGGGGCGATACCAAACGGGTGGACATGACCTTTAGTGTTACCAAAAGTTATTTGTCAACCGTAGCCGGCCTGGCGCTGGATGCCGGGTTGATTCGGGGGGTAAACGATAAGGTGGCTGATTATGTGTGGGACAACACGTTTGCCGGGGAACATAATGCCAAAATCACCTGGCACCATTTGCTGACCCAGTCGTCCGACTGGTCGGGCAGTTTGTTTGGTATGTACGATTGGGCCGACCGGCCACCGCGGGATGGTGGGGTTGATGACTGGAAGTACCGTGAACTGCACGAGCCGGGCACGTATTTTAAATACAACGATGTGCGGGTGAATGTGCTGGCCTATGCGTTGCTGCAGGTCTGGCGGCAGCCTTTGCCGGTGGTGCTTAAGGAACGGGTAATGGACCCCATTGGCGCATCCACTACCTGGCGCTGGCTGGGCTATGACCACGCCTGGGTAACCCTCGATGGACAAAAACTACAATCGGTAACCGGGGGTGGCCACTCCGGGGGCGGGGTGTTTATCAGTACCGAAGACCACGCCCGTTTTGGCTTGTTATTTCTGCATAATGGCCGATGGCAGGGCAAGCAAATAATTTCTGCAGAATGGGTGAAAATGGTGCAGCAATCTTCGGCAGCCAATGCCAGTTACGGGTATATGTGGTGGTTGAACCGGGGCCCGCGAAAATGGGAAGGTGTTGATGACGAGTCGATTTATTATGCGGCCGGTTTTGGCGGCAACTTTATTATTGTGGATCAGGCTAATAATATGGTAATTGTTACCCGTTGGCTGGAACCCAAACAACTGGCTGCCTTTATGCAGAAAGTTTATGCGGCAGTAAACTAAGCTGTTTGTTGCTTTGCTTAAAATATTTTGCCCCGGCTTCCGATAGTCAGGAATTTTGACTATCTTTTCTTTAAAAATAAACCCGTAAGAAAAATATGGAACCCAGCTTTTTATCAAAATATTTGTATGCCCGTTATACCGATGAGCTTTATGAACCACCACCGGAGCATAAGGGCATTGTAGTTACCGTTTCGCGCGACACCGGTTGCGATGGTATGCCTATTGTGGAGGAAGTTACCCGGCAGTTGAACCGGGCTTTATCAAAAGCCGATAAGCGGCAACCCTGGCGGTTTTTCAGTAAAGAGATATTTGAAAAATCGGCTAAAAAACTTAACCTGAAGCCGGAGATTTTTGATAAGCTGGTACATGAAAAAGACCGGGGTATTGTGCAGGACATTATCCAGTCTTTTGCCAAAGAAAGCTATCCCAGCAATATAAAACTCAAACGTACCCTGCGCGGGGTGATTGAGGCGATTGAACAGGAAGGCGGGGTGATTATCCTGGGCCGGGCCGGGGTGGCCATAGTTAAACACAACAAAAAAAACCTGCATGTTAAGCTAACCGCCCCGCTGGAGTGGCGGATTAAGAAAATAGCCAAAGAATACGGGGTAAGTGAGGACAAAGCCCGAAAACATGTGCATGAATCGGACAAACTGCGTGATAACCTGAAGAGGTATTACATGGGCAAAAAAGTGCAATATGCAGATTTTGATGTGGTATTGAATGTCAGTTCACTCACCAAAAAAGAAATATGCGCGGCCTTGGTCACCATGGTGCAAGCGAAGAATAAATAGTATTGCCGCTTTGGCGAGGCGAATACGCTATGTTTTGGGTTCATAACCTCTGGCAGCTATCCCAAAAATGACAAAAAGCCTCCCTTGTAATCCGATAAAACTTTTTCTCGCAGCCGCTCCAGGCCATCGGGGCTCTTATGGATGTAATGACGGGCCCCGGCCTCCCGGCATTTGGCTTCCACGGCCGCATCTTCTACAGCCGTGATCATCACCACATCGGTTTTTGGGCTTTTTTCTTTGATTGCCTTGAGGACATCCAGGCCGTTGAGCCCCAGCAGGCTGAAATCGAGAAGCACCAGCTTTGGCTTATGGTGCAGGTTGGCCAGGCATTCCTCGCCACTCAGGTAGGCTTCATAAGGGGTTAGCTTTGCCCGGGTTAGCTCTCTTTCCAGCAGTTTGATAAAGGTTGGGTCATCGTCAACAATAAATACTTTTACCCTTGCCATGATAAGGTTAATTAGGTAGTGCTAGCTTGTGTACCGCTAAAGATAATGATTTTCGGAGAAAACCACAGTGTAATAAGTTGGCGGAGGAGCGGTAATGATGGGGTAGTTTATTAATTTTGTAGAAATAATCGTGTGGGCTGAATCTGGCGGCAAATTCATCGCAAGCTGTTTCTTCTCGTCATTGTCCGGCTGCCGCAAAAAGTTAAACTAATACAAAAAATTATTATGAAGATTGCAGATAACAAAGTAGTGCAGATGCATTACCAGCTTACTGATGAAAAGGGTGTAGTTATTGATAGCTCGGCCGGCCGTGAGCCGTTGAGTTATCTTCATGGTGCCGGCAATATAATTGTTGGCCTCGAGAAGCAAATGACCGGCAAGCAGGCCGGAGACAAAGTGCAGGCAGTGGTTACCCCGGCCGAAGGCTATGGTGAACGGGACGAAAACCTGCTGCAGGTGGTGCCCAAAAGCGGCTTTCAGGGTGATGAAGAGCTAAAAGTGGGCATGCAGGTACAGGTAGGCACCCAACAGGGCAGCGCCATCGCTTCGGTGGCCAAAATTGAAGGCGAAGAGGTAACCCTGGACATGAACCATCCCCTGGCGGGCGCCACCCTGAATTTTGATATTGAGGTAGTTGATGTACGCGATGCCACCCCGGAAGAACTGGAGCATGGCCACGTGCACGGGCCCGGTGGCCACCAACACTAAGCGGCTATTAAAATTTTCCACAACTAAGGGACGGCCTATGCCGCCCTTTTTTTATGATAACTTGATATGTATCATTTTTAATAAAGGTGAAACACTGCAATTTTGAGCAGAAGTGTAACAACAACGGCAAAAAAGCACGTAGTTGTTGGATTTTAGTAAAAAACATACCGATGAAGAAATCGATTGAATACCTCGCCAAAGCGTTGGAATATCTGGAAAAATGCGAATTGGAATCACCTTACCGCAATGCGGTGGACATTAATAATGCCAAAATTGCCATCCAGATTGTGGAGCTTGAGCACAAAATTGAAGAGGCCAAACAACTAAAGCATCTTGCTGATGCCGAACAGTTTAAGCAGGAACGTGATGAACTGCTGCGGAAGATCAACCCTCCGGTAGTTTAGCCCGAAAAATTCACAAGAATTTTTCGCCCACGGGGCCGATGAACTGCAAAATAGTGTAAAACAACATGTTATACACAAAATACAGCATGAGCCAAAGAGTAAGCATAACCCAAATTTGGGGCTAATACATTTTTGCATTCATCGGGGTTAACCGGGTTCTCAGCCGACAGGGTCGGCCACCACCTGCCGGTAGGTACCCAGGTCTTTTAGGGTGGAGTTCCGGATGAAGGCTAATTTTTCTGCATTAGCTGCCTTGCCTTTTTTGATAAATAACTCTGCCAGGTATTTGTATTTTTCCTCCCGCTGGGCATCCAGTACCAGCAAATGCCCCATGATAATGTGGCCGGCCATCTCTACCAGCCTGCGGGCATGAAAGTCCATAAACTCTTCGTTTTCCTTGCCTTTAACCTCCTCCACCGCGGCAGTATAGGCAGTGGTCATTTCGCTGAGCAGGTGGCGCAGGTACTCCAGCCCGGGCTTAACCTCCACTGCCGCATATTCGTTTATTTTTTTCATAAAGGTACCGGTAGTCACCCCTTTAATGGCGGCTACCACCTGTAACTGCGAGGTGCCTTCGTAAATTGGTGTGATGCGGGCATCACGGTAGAGGCGTTCGATGGGAAAGTCCTGCATAAAACCGGCCCCGCCATGTACCTGCAGGGCATCATACGCTATACGGTTACTATTTTCCGAGGCCATAAGTTTCAACAGTGGGGTAAACACATCGGCATAGCGGCTGTTGGTTTTCATTTCCAGCCGTTCCTCTTTGTTCAGTGGCCTGCGGTGGCTGCGGTCTGTATAACCGCGGTAAATGTCAATCATCCGGGCGGTTTCATAGAGTAACGACCGCAAGGCGGTGATGGTTACTTTCATGTCCGTCAGCATCTCATAAACCCCAGGGAATTGAATAATCGGCTTGCCAAACTGTGCTCTTTCGTGGGCATATTTCAGGGCTTCCCGGTAGGCCGCCTCGGCAATACCCACTGCCTGGCCACCCACCCCCAGGCGGGCCGAGTTCATCAGCGACATGACGTATTTTATCAGCCCCATACGCTCGCTGCCCACCAGCCATGCCGGGGCATTATTAAATACCAGTTCACAGGTAGGGGAGCCCTTGATGCCCAGCTTTTTTTCAATCCTGCGCACCGAAACGGCCTGTTCCTGGCGGTCGTAGAGAAACAACGACAACCCGCGGGCGTCTTCCGAGCCTTCTTCTGAGCGGGCCAGCACCAGCGAGATGTCGGCATCGCCATTGGTGATGAACCGTTTTACCCCGTTGAGGTACCAGCGGTTGGTTTGGTCATTGTAGGTTGCTTTTAGCTGCACTGCTTGCAGGTCGGAGCCGGCATCGGGTTCGGTGAGGTCCATGGCTGCGGTGGCGCCCTTATTAAACCTGGGCAGGTAGTTGTCTTTTAATTCTTCTGTGGCAAATTCATAGATGGTTTCGGCACAATCCTGTAAGCCCCAGATATTGGCAAAGCCGGCATCGGCCCGCGAAATCATCTCCCCGGCCATCACATAGGCGGTTACCGGAAAGTTGAGGCCATCATACTTGCGTGGCAGTGCCATGCCAATCAGGCCGGCCTGCACCAGGGTGGCGTAATTTTGCCGGGTACCGCGGGCATACCGTACCGCATTGTCCTCCAGGTGCGGCCCTTCGGCATCTACGTCTGCGGCATTAGGGGCGATGGTGTTTTCACAGATATCACCAACAATTTCCAATACCCGCATATAATTATCAAGGGTGTCTTCAAAATCATGCGGGGCATAGTCATATTCCTGCTCTTCCTCAAAATCACCTTCCTTCAGGCTGACGATCTTCTCCATCAGCGGGTGCCGGAGGTGGAATTTATAGTCTTCTACTTCGGTAAAATAATTGCCCATAATTTTTATTTTGTATGCTCCTTATAGTACTTGATCATCTTCGGGATAACCCGGGCCACATCCCCGGTGATCACATAATCAGCCAGTTTATTTATGGGGGCGTGCGGGTCATTGTTAATGGCGATAACCATGGCCGATTTGTCCATACCGGCCGTATGCTGGATTTGCCCCGAGATACCGCAGGCAATATACAGTTTTGGCCTTACTGTGAGGCCGGTCTGGCCTATCTGGCGGTCGTGGATTTCAAAACCGGCATCTACGGCTGCCCGCGAAGCGCCAACATCACCGCCCAGCACTTCCGCCAGTTCATATAACAGGTTAAAATCTTCTTTAGAACCCATACCATACCCTCCGGCTACTATGATGTTGGCGTTCTTCAGGTTCACCTCTTTCTTCTCAATGTGCCGCTCAATTATGCTTACGGCCAGGGCTTCCCGGTCCACAAAATCATCAACTTTGATGTTAACCACTTTGCCCTTTTTTACCCGGGTACATTTTTCCTTTTTCATTACCCCTTCGCGTACCGTAGCCAGTTGCGGAAGGGTGTCGGGGGTAACAATAGTGGCAATAATATTACCGCCAAAGGCCGGCCTGCGCTGTAACAGCAGGTCTTGGTACGTCTTTTTCTGCTTTTTATCGTAATGGTCACCAATGACCAGTTCGGTACAATCGGCTGTGAGGCCGCAGTTCAGGCGCGAGGATACCCGGGGGGCGAGGTCGCGGCCAATAGCCGTGGCGCCAAACAGGCCGATACGGGGTTTTTCCCGGGCAAAAATGCCGGCCACAACAGCGGCATGAGGCAGGGTAAGGTAGGGCGCAAGGTGCTTATGGTCACCGAGGTGAACAATATCGGCACCATAGGCAAAAAGTTCATCTTCAATACCCTTTAGCTTATGGCCTAAAACTATCACTTCCAGTTTGGCCTTGATCTGATGGGCCAGATGGCGGCCTTTGGTGAGGATTTCGAGGCTGACCTCTGCCGGCCTGCCTGCTTCGGTTTCGCAATAAATAAATACGTTATTCACGTTAGCAAGGGTTTATTATGCAACATTCAGCCCACAGTATGGTGTTCAACGAGTTCGGCCATCAGGGCATTAATAGCTTCATCGGTGGGTGCCAATACTTTCGACTCCCTGGCGGTAAACACAATATTGGTGACGGCATTTACCTTGGTGGGGGAGCCGTACAGGCCCAGGTAGGCTTCTTCGGCCTGCAGGTCATTTACATTCCACTCGGTTAAGTCAAGGTAGTGCCGGTGCTCGTGCATACGGATATAATCTTCCCGTTGATGGCTCATTTCAGAGGGGGTGCAGGCATGTTTGTATTTCATCAGCCTGCGGGCATTGCGGGTGCGGCAGGCCGGGGCCGCGCCATGTACGGTAAGCAGGAGGGGCAGTTTTCCTTGCAGGGTCTCCATGCCATTGCCCATTCTTCTGCGGGCGGTAATTTTTTGTTTGCTGACGGCCAGTATTTCTTCTACATAAGTAATCTGCGGAATTTTCAACTTCTCGGCCACTTGCGGGCCAACCTGGGCGGTATCCCCGTCAATGGCCTGGCGGCCACAGAGGATGATGTCGAAAGGCGCGAGCTTTTGGAGGGCCCGGGATAACACATATGAAGTAGCCAGGGTATCGGAACCGGCAAATTTTTTATCGGTAATCAGCACGCCTTTGTCGGCCCCGCGGAAGAGGGCATCGCGCAGGATATTGGCTGCCCGGACAGGCCCCATGGTAACTACGGTTACCTGCGAACCTTCATGCCGGTCTTTTAACCGCAGGGCCTGCTCAAGGGCCAGCAGGTCTTCGGGGTTGAAAATAGCCGGCAAGGCTGCCCGGTTCACTGTACCATTGGCCTTCATGGCATCTTTGCCTACATTGCGGGTGTCGGGCACCTGTTTGGCCAAGACAATGATATTTAGTCCTTTCATGGTTACAAGAGGTTATTGAGGGGCTAAGTTAGAGGTTTAAACATCATCAGAATATGATGTACGTCAGCCTGGGAAATTCTTTTCTCCGGGCAATATTGCTTTGGTTTTTGCATTAATACAGGGGAGCTTTGTTGCCGGAAGGTTATACGATTTTGTTTAGCAGGGAATGAAAGTAAAAATGAAGGGAGTTGTGAAAGTGGCCGGCCTGATGATAAGCCTGGCGGTTACCTTGTTGCTGATTTTCTTTGGCCTGGTCTATCATGGCTTTTTTGGCCCGCTGCCGACTGCCGAAGAGATAAAGAACATTAAGCACCCGGCTGCTTCT
>Ga0256839_1003764_pt1 | contig 15362 bp, 14 predicted proteins | sample 354166metaG_FD_185968 | JGI IMG/M metagenome (GOLD analysis project Ga0256839, IMG submission 185968) | Hydrothermal vent microbial communities from Mid Atlantic Ridge, Atlantic Ocean - 354-166 | ecosystem: Environmental > Aquatic > Marine > Hydrothermal vents | place: Atlantic Ocean: Mid... | reverse complement strand
CTTGCCCTTGCGGCATTGGCAAGCCTGTTTTTTGGCTTTGAGACCTGGGGCGCTTTTCTGGAAAGCCTGCAACGGGTTGGCGAAAATGTCGCGGCCCAAGGGGGGCTTTATCCTTTCGCCAGAATGATCTCGCTTTATTCGGCTCTTGGCCATGCAGGGGTTCCGGCGAATATTGCCATGATTGCGCATCTCATATTTGTAGCGCTTCTGGTTCTGCTTACCTTGTTTTTATGGCGGCAAAAAGAATTACCCCTCGCCATCAAGGCCGCCATCACCATCCCCGCCAGCCTGCTGGTGCCTCCCTATGGCTATTATTATGAAATGGTTGCGCTTTTATTGCCGGTCATGGTGCTGATGCAATATCGCTTCGACAGCAAAGCCAGAGGATTTCTGATATTGGCCTGGCCATTAGTGTTGTATCTGCCCGCCATCCAGCCCATGGTGCCGCTGCAAATCGGTTTTGCGCTCACCCTTGGCCTGTTGTGGCTGACCGTGAACATTGCCAGACAATATTTCAAGTCCGCCAGCGCAAAGTCGCTTCTTCAATCGGGTTCACAAAGGGCTGATCCTGCTCGCGGGCCTGACGGTAAGCCTGCTTAGTCTGCATATACCAACCGGCGAGCCGGTCGGCATCTTCCACATATTTCATCTTGTGATCAAAGCGTTTGAGGTTTTCATTCTGCTCGCTCAAAATCTTGCCATCCTGTCCGAGAAAACGCATAGCGAGGGGATATATAAATGGTTTGATCACAGACATGAAAGGCATGTCCCAATAGACCATATGATTGATAGAGCTATGGCCGTTTTCATGGGGCGTTATTGCTGTGAAGCTTAAAATCGTGTGCTTTTCATTGCGAATGGTCTCATAGCGCAGGCCCGGCAGGGCAAATTCGATTTCCGTTGTCAGCGCTCCGCCAATCAGCTTGTAGGCGCGGGCATTGGCCGAAGGCGGATGGGCCTTCATGCGAAAGCCAAGCGCGGACGGCTCATAATGTTTGATCTTTTCCTTGGCATCTTTGGGCCGTCGCCAAAACCATTGCTGATGGACAAAAGTCGTGTGGGCCGGGTCGACCAAACCAATCACGGTTTCATCATAGGGGCCTTGCGCTTCGGCGACGACGGTCATTTTCGGGGCATCACAGACCGCATTGGCAAGTGTGGGCGGTGGCAATGCGGGCTTGCCGTCAAAACGTTTGGGGTCTTCGGGCATATAAATCCAGATCGTGCCTTTGACTTCAGCCACCGGAAAGGCCGGTGTTCCAAGGCGCTGATATTGAAATTTTGAATCTTCCACCAGCGCGGGAATATGTTTGCATCCACCGGTTGCAACCCCCATGCGCCAGCCATGATAGGGGCACTCCACCGAGACACTGCCATCATCTTCTTCCACCTGACGCCCGGTTGACAGCATGGCTGCCCGATGGGGGCAGACATCGCGCAAAGCAAAAACATCGCCTTTTTGGGTGCGCCCTAAAACAATCGGCTCTGCGCAAATGAAAATCCTTTGCATTTTTCCTGGCTTTATATCGCGGGCAAAGGCTGCAAAATACCAGATGTCTTTTAGAAGATTGTCACGCATAAATTCCATTTTCCCTTTATCGCTTCTTTATACGCGAGGGGCGAAAGAAGAAAAGGGCACAGACCCTAAACACCCGATTATTTCGGCCTTTTCCGGCTTGATGCAGGTCAAAACCATTCCTATTTGCAAGCTATAAGATATATTTCAAACACGGAGCCAAGCCATGATTGATCTTGCCCATTTCAAGAAAAAGCTTACAACCCGTGCCAAAGAGCTTGGTGCCAGACTGGATGAGGTGGAAGATCTGCTTGATAATCCGCATACAAAGGATTTTTCCGATCAGGCTATAGAGCGCGAGCAGGACGAGGTCTTGGAAGGGCTTGGTCAATCAGCGGCGCGGGAATTACACCTTATTCGCGAAGCTCTGGCACGGATTGAAAATGGCTCTTACGGTGTCTGCCTTGCCTGCGGTGGTGATATATCACAAGCGAGACTGGAGGCTGTTCCTTATGCGACCCTTTGTAAGGATTGCGCCAGCAAGGCGGCGTCATAAATGGATGAATTGGCCCGTTGGGCTTTGAATCTCCTTGATAAATCCACCCCCTTTTCATCACCGGAATCTTCGTTAAACTGAACCGCAACAAAACCATAATGGATGGTTTTTTTTAAGTGTTTTGTTAAAACGGGGTGTTTGGTTATGGGGAAATTTCTAGCAATGATTTTGGCGCTTGCCGGGGCGTTTGCGGGCTCACAGGCGCCGGGTTTTACTTTGCAATATATGCAAAACCTCAATGGCCGGGTCAGCGAATTAAAGCCCATGGTGGCGCGCTTTGACGCCGATGTCGCCAAATATGGCTATACCAGACAAAACGCCTTGAATGAATGCGAAGTGGCCACCGGCCTGCTGGACGCGCTTTGTGCGTCCTATGGGGATGCCATTAGCCGCTATGAAATTCTTTCCGCCCATTTGCAGGAATTGCAGCAAGCCTCGGATTTGATGCGGCCTGTCCTGATTGCAAAATCCTATCAAAAAGATATTGCCGTTTCGGTGATGGAAGAATTTAAACCGGCCATTCCGGCAAGTATGGATGGCGGCATTTACGCCGTCGGGGGCTTTGTCGGATTATGGACGGCGGGTTCCTTGTTGTTCGGCCTGCTGGGCGCGCCCTTTCGCCGTCGCCGCGAACCAGAAGGGCGCTGGGCGTAATCGCTTCCGGACTGTAAGAAGCGCCCTTCAAACCCTTATCAACCCTAGAGCCTTTTTGGTTTTGATTGAATCAAAACCGGGCTCTAGGTCTTTGTTTTTGAGCACTTCTTATCCGAAAACCGGCCTCATCCTGAGCTTGTCGAAGGACCCACTTTTCGCAGAAGTGCTCTAACCTGCCTGGCGTCTCGCTATTGGCAAAGCGCGCTGCGTTGATGGGCGCTCGCGTTTTTGTGCCGGCTGGAAAGCCAGTCGCGCATGATAGGCGCAATAGGATTTTCCGGTGGCCGCCGATTGGCCGCAAAAATGAAAATCCTCCGCAGACGGATCACCAATGGGCCATTTGCACATATTGTTTTTCAGTGTCGGCACGGTTGTCTTGTCGCCTGTGGCCAAAACCAGCGGTTCTGAAAAAGCAGGCTCCTGTGCAATCGTGCGCAAGGCTTCCGGTGCGCGGGTTTCTGTCTTGGCCGCCTCGCTAACCAATGCGCCAATGCGGCCCCGTTGCGGTTTGGCGGGTGTCGCTCGTCCCGATAGGCCAAGGCGATGGACCTTGCCAATCACGGCATTGCGGGTAACACCCCCCATGCGTGTGGCGATCTGGCTGGCAGACAGCCCTTCCGCCCATAATTTCTTCAACAGCTCTACGCGTTCATCAGTCCAGGCCATATGCCACTCCCCTGATATTTTTAGCCGATAAAGGTGCCGCCCCCCTGTCCCCGATTTTGAGTTGTACCCACTATATATAGTGAGACATAGGGAGCAAGGCGGTGTCACCTCCTAGATATAGTAGCCAAAATAAATTGAAACACAATATGCGCTATCAATAATTTTTTAACCACTACATCCTGAATCACTTTTACGTCGAGCGGGCGAGAGAAGGGAAGGGCCGGTTTTCCACCTGTTGAAAACCTTTTTGGGGCGGAGAAAGTGACAATTTCCACAATCGCCGGTGCCAATCCGGTTTGCAATTATAACGGGAAATCAATGGCTTTGCCGATTTTGCGCAAGCAAAGGCAAGGCTATTGGGTGCTCGCCTTGACCTTGCCTTTGAGTGGGTCCAAATCTGGCGTTCCACTATCGCCGAATATCCTTGCCCTCAAGCATGATTGGCTGATTTCAAGAGTAAAAACGAATGCAAAATCCCCCAATACCCCCCGACAGAATGGCACAAATAGCTGATAACGCGAAATTGGCCGAAGATCGACCGATACCGGATTTTGAATTTGGCGTGCGTCGTTTCGGTGCGGTCAACTGGCTCGGCCTGTGGACGCTCTATCAAAAAGAGGTGCAGCGCTTTCTCAAAGTCGCCTTTCAAACCGTAGTCGCGCCGATCATTTCAACCCTGCTTTTCCTGCTGGTGTTTATGGGGGCCTGGGGGGCATCGGGCCGCGAGATTGTCATGGAGGGGGTCGGGGTCTCCTTTTTTGCTTTTCTCCCCCCGGGCCTGATCATGATGGCGATTGGTTCCAATGCTTTTCAAAATGCTTCCTCTTCGCTGATTATAGCCAAGGTGCAGGGCTCGCTGGTCGATTTTCTGATGCCGCCCTTGTCGGCCGCAGAGCTGACCATTGCTTTTGTTCTGGGGGCTGCCACAAGGGGCTTGCTGGTCGGCACCATAACCGCCTTTACGGTAGCGGCTTTTACTTGGCAGGCGGGCCAGCCCATGCAGGTCATGCAATTATGGGCGGTGATTTATTTTGCCACGATTGCCAGCCTGCTGCTTGGCATGGTCGGGGTTGTTGCCGGCATGTGGGCAGAAAAATTTGACCAGCTCGCCCTGATTTCAAATTTTGTGATCACGCCGCTGACCTTCCTGTCGGGAACATTTTATTCGGTCCACGCCCCATGGCTGCCGGAATGGGTGGCCTTCATCTCCCATTTCAATCCGATCTTTTATCTGATAGATGGCTTTCGCTATGGCTTTATCGGGGTTTCTGATGGCAATATTGCGCTTGGCGCTTTGGTCGTTCTGGTGTTGACGGCTTTGGGTGGCCTGCTGTGCTATTTCCTTTTCCGGTCCGGCTATAAATTAAAATCCTGACGAGAAATTTTTATGTCTGAGCAAAAACAGGAAATGCGCGATTATGTTTTGCCGTTTCAGGTCGGCGAACATGCTATTCGCGGGCAGGTGGTCTGTCTGGATAGGGTCGCGGAGACGATTTTATCGCGCCATCAATTCCCGGACCCTTTGTCGATGCTGGTGGGCGAGGCCGCCGCTCTGGTTTCCATGTTGGGGGCGGCGCTGAAGTTTGATGGCCGCTTCATCCTGCAGGCGCAAGGGGATGGTCCGGTTTCGATGATTGTCGCGGATTATGCCACAACCAATCGCGCTGTGCGGGCCACTGCCAAAATAAGCAATGGCAAAGAGGACAAAATTGCCAAAGCCAAGGGACCGGAATTCTTGCATCTTTTAGGCAAAGGGCATTTATGTATGAGTATTGATCGCGGCCCGGATTTCGATCTTTATCAGGGGATAACCGATTTAAGGGGCGCAACCCTGTCCGAGGCGGCGATTAGATATTTCACCCAATCAGAACAAATCCCCACAATGATAAAACTGGCTGTGGGCAAATTATCATTGCCGGGGCAAGAAGCCATGCGCTGGCGGGCCGGGGGTATTCTGGTGCAATTCATCCCGGCTGAGGGCGGCGCACGCGATCGCGGTGAAGCGGAATTGCAAAGGGAAGAGGATAAAGAGGCCTGGGCACGAGCCGAGGCTTTTGTGGCTACAGTCGCAGCAGATGAATTGCTCGATCCTTCTTTGTCATCAGAGGATTTGCTCTATCGCCTGTTCCATGAAGACGGGGTGCGGGTATTTGATAAAACCCCTATCGGGTTTGAATGCACCTGTTCGCGGGAAAAAATTGCCGGCGTTCTGGATCGTTATTCGGATCATGACCTCAAAGACATGGTTGAAGATGGCCATATCGCCGTCACTTGCGACTTTTGCCGGGAAGAATATAAATTCCCCGTCAAATCATAAGTGCTCAAAAACAAAGACTTAGAGCCCGGTTTTGATCCAATCAAAACGAAAATAGGCTCTAGCTGCGCCAAAAGCCAGGGGTCAAAAAAACCAAAAGCGTGAAAAATTCGAGCCGCCCCAACAGCATGGCGCCAGCCAACACCCATTTGGCCCCATCGGGCAGGCTGGCATAATTGCCCGAGGGGCCAACCATTTCCCCAAGTCCGGGACCAACACAAGCCAGACTCGCCGCCGCCGCAGAAAGAGCGGTAATCGGATCGAGATGAAACAGGCTCAATAATACGGCAATAGTGGCAAAGCTCGTGAAATAGACAAAAAAGAACACCAGAACCGAGCGATAAATCGCCGGGGTTATCGGGCGACCATTATATTTCTCGGTAACAACGCTATGGGGATAGACCAGCTTGCGCCCAAATTCATGCAAGGCTTTCAAGGCAATCTGAAAGCGGAATACTTTCAAGCCGCAAGAGGCAGACCCCGCACAGCCGCCAATAAAGGTAAGGCTGAACAAAAGACCGGCCGCAAAAGGCCCCCATGCACTATAGTCGCGTACCGCAAAGCCGGTGCCGGTTATAACTGAAATACCGTTAAACATAGCAAGGCGCGCTGCATCAAGGGCGGGATAGATGTTGCTGAAAAGCAGCGCCAGATAGAGCGCCAGCACCGCAAGAAAAATAATTGCAAGATAAAACCGCACCTGCCCGTCGCGCCACAAGGCCGATATATTACCGCGCAAAGCCAACAGAAACAGCCCGAAGGGCAGGGCGCTCAACACCATGAACAGGCTCGAGACCTCTAAAAGCGGCCCGTGAATATCCGGATTGTCAAAGAAATACCCAAAAGATGCGTCCCGGGTGGAAAACCCGCCCGTGGCTACGGTTGCCATGGCATGATTGATAGCATCAAAAGCACCCATGCCCATGGCCCAATAGGATAGAAAACAAATCAGCGTCAATCCGCTATAGACGAGCGTAATACCGGCAGCAATTTGCGAGGCCCCGGCGAAAATCTTGTCGCCGGTATCGGAAGACTGCAAGCGGAATAATTGCATCCCGCCAACGGAAAGCATTGGCAAGATGGCAATCGCCATCAGGATAATGCCAATGCCACCAATCCAATGCAGGATGGAGCGCCACAAGAGCAGTCCGCGCGGGGCGGTGTCGAGATTGCTCAACACGGTTGCCCCGGTGGTGGTGAGGCCGGAGATGACCTCGAACATGGCGTCTGTAAAAGAGAGTTGATAATTGCCCGCCATCAATGGCAGGGCGGCAAAGATGCTGATGGTTATCCAGGACAGGCCGGAGATAAGAAAATTATCCCGCAAGGATAAGGGCGCTTTGGTTGCGCCACTGGCAAAAGCAAGCCCTGCACCAATGATCATGCTGACGATTGCCGAGAGGGAAAATGCGGCAAGATCCGGCAGGTCATAATCATCATTGGCCAACCAATCGGCCATAATGGGAAAAATCATGGCCAGCCCGATAAAGCCGATCATCACCCCTTGAATGAAAAGCACTGAACGCAAACCGGACATGGGTTCAGCTCCTTATCAGCCGCGCCAGAAACTCGGCGTCAGAAGAACAATCAGGGTGAAAAATTCAAGCCGCCCCAACAGCATGGCCACCGATAACACCCATTTTGCGGCATCGGGCAGGGGCTGATAGGTCCCCCCCGGTCCGACAATATCGCCAAGCCCCGGTCCGACATTGGCCACCGCAGAACCTGCCGCAGAAAGCGCGGTCACCGGATCAAGATGCAATAATGACAAGATGACAGCGGTGGTGGCAAAGGTGGCGAAATAAATGAAAAAGAAATTCAAAACCGAAATATAAACATCATTGGTCAAAGGCTTGCCATTATAATGGGCGACAAACACCCCGTTGGGATAGACCAGACGGCGGCCATAGGTCCACAAAGCGGCCAATACCACCTGAAAGCGAAAAACCTTCAACCCGCAAGAAGTGGAGCCCGCGCAGCCGCCAACAAACATGATGCAAAAGAACAGGCCCACCGCAAACGGCCCCCACAGGCCATAATCGGCGCTGGCATAGCCGGTGCCGGTCATCACCGAGATGACATTGAACAGAGTGTGACGAAAGGCTGTCGGCAGGTGATTATTATAATGGCTAAAGACATTGATGAGAACGATGACGGTAAATATTGCCACCAGCCCCAAAAAGAAACGCACCTGACTGTCCTTCAAAAGCGGCTTAACCCGCCCGCGCATGGCCAGAAGATATAGCCCGAAGGGCAGGGAGGCGAGGATCATGAAAAACACCGCCACCATATCAACCGGCCCGGTAATATTCGGGTCATTGAGGAAATAGCCAAAAGACGCATCCTTGGTGGAAAAGCCGCCGGTGGCGATGGTGGTCATGGCGTGGTTGACGGCATCATAGGCATTCATCCCCATGCCCCAATAGGTCATAAAGCAAATAATGGTGACAAAAACATAAAGTGTGGTCAGGGCAAGAGCGATTTTGGATGTATCGGAAAAAGCCTGTTCCCCGGTATTGCTGCTTTGCATGCGGAATAATTGCATTCCGCCAATGGACAACATCGGTAAAATCGCAACCGCCATAATGACAATGCCAACCCCGCCAAACCATTGCAGGATTGAGCGCCATAGCAAAAACCCATAGGGCGCATCATCGAGCCCTGTCACCACGGTAGCGCCGGTGGTGGTAATGCCGGAAACCGCTTCAAACAGCGCATCGGTCCAGCTTAATTCATAGGCCCCCAGAACAAAGGGCAGCGCGGCAAAGGCGGAAAGTACCAGCCAGGACAGGCCGGAGATTAGAAACCCCTGATGCAGGTTCAGGGTTTCAACCCGCCCCCAATTGGCCAACATCATGCCGGCACCGATAAAAATGGAAAAAGCCGAGGAAACCGCAAATGCCTTCCAATTATCGCGATGCCACTCATTGTCATGACCAAGATCGGCCAGCATGGGCAGGAACATGGCGATGCCGAGCAGGGAAACGAAAAACCCCAAAACGAGTAAAACTGGTCGCCAGTCAATCATGATCGGGTTTGGACCCTAAGCTTCCGGCCGCATTTTCGGCCTCTTCCCTAATATCAGGGCTCGCGGCCTAATGCACCCGCAAATTGGCATGGGGGCTGTCGAGAGAAAAGGCGGGAATGGTCACTTCAAAGGCCTTGCCGCGCGCGGTTTTCATCATATAGCTGCCGGACATAAAGCCGGTGGGCGTATCAAGCGGCGCGCCGGAGGTATATTCAAAGGCTTCGCCGGGATGGAGCACCGGTTTTTCGCCAACCACCCCTTCGCCATGGACAATTTCCGTCTTGCCTTCGCCATTGGTGATGCGCCAGTGGCGGGCGGTCAATTGCACGGTTTCGCTGGAGCGATTATCGATACGCACCGTATAGGCCCAGACAAAATGACGTTCATCGGGCTCTGATTGGTCGTCGAGATAATCCGGCTCGACACTGATCAGAATACCATTGGTCTCTAACTCATACATAACTCTAAAATCCCCTGATCCAGCGACAGGCCCATTTGTCGCTTCATTGTCTGGCTCTCTTTTGCCCGATTTTCCCCTTCAAAAATAGAGCCTCCTACAAAAAAAACTGTCATAAATGTAAGAAATCCGCTTAACTTCGCCTTTTACGGATATGCTGCACAAAAAAGAAACCATAAGGGGCCATGGGGCCGTCATTGATGACCATAATGGAACATAAAAGCCACAAAAATAATGCGGCAAAGCCACAGGATTTGGCTGCCCGCAAAAGCGGGGTCTTTACAGCCGAGGCCTTGCGCGGGGCAGTTGCGGCAGGGGTCATCATTCCCGCAAGCGATCTAGCGCCGCGGCAAATCCAGCCCTCCAGCCTTGACCTCACTTTGGGTAATAAAGCATGGCGGATACGCGCTTCATTTCTGGCCGGCCCCGGGCGCAAGGTAGAGCAGCGCCTCGATGACGGGCTGAAAATGCACGAGCTGGATTTGCAAAATGGTGCGGTGCTGGAAAAGGGCTGCGTCTATCTCGTACCGCTGCGTGAGCGCTTGGCTCTGCCCGCAGATATAGGGGCCATGGCCAATCCCAAAAGCTCCACCGGACGGATTGATGTTTTCGTGCGTCTCGTCGTTGATGGCGGCACCAGTTTTGAAACCGTACCGGCGGGCTATTGCGGGCCGCTTTATGCGGAAATTAGTCCGCGGACCTTTTCCATTGTGGTGCGTGAAGGCTCCTCGCTCAATCAATTGCGCCTGCGCCGTGGCAGCGCCATTATCAGCGATGAAGATTTGCACGGGATCCATCGGAAAATGCCAATCGTCGATGGTAAAGGCCATTTTTCCGGCGGGCTGGGCTTGAGCGTGCAATTACAAGGCAAGCCGGGAGAGACCATCGGCTATGTGGCGCGCCGCCATGCGGGGGTGATTGATGTTGATAAAATTGGTGCTCTAGATCCCGATGATTTCTGGCGCCCGATCGAGGCTTCGCGAGAAGGCTCTTTGATTTTGGATCCTGATGAATTTTATATTCTCGCCTCGCGGGAATGGCTGAAAATCCCGGAAGATCTGGCGGCGGAAATGGTGCCCATAGACCCCTTATTGGGGGAATATCGGGTCCATTATGCAGGCTTTTTCGATCCGGGCTTCGGGGTCGGCGCTGGCTCAAAAGCGGTGCTGGAAGTGCGCGGTCATGACGCCCCCTTCATGCTGGAGCATGGACAATTGGTCGCCCGCCTTGTTTATGAGCGCCTTATCGGCGTGCCGGAAACGCTTTATGGTCAGGGTCTCAAATCCAATTATCAGGGCCAGAGCCTGAAGCTGTCCAAACATTTCAAGAGCTAATCTCTAATCTGCCCCGCGCCACGAATCTGGTATTTATAAGTGGTCAGCCCTTCCAGCGCTACCGGACCACGGGCATGGAGGCGGCTTGTGGCGATACCAATCTCGCAGCCAAAGCCAAACTCGCCGCCATCGGCAAATTGTGTCGAAGCATTATGCATGACAATGGCGCTATCGACTTGGCTGAGAAATTCTTCAGCGCCTGCCTCGCTCTCCGTAATAATGCTTTCCGTATGGCCGGAGCCATATCGGGCGATATGGGCCATGGCCGCTTTAATGTCGGCAAGGATTTTCACCGAAATAATCGGGGCGAGATATTCTTGCGACCAATCTTCTTCTTGCGCCGCTTCCATATCTTTATATATGGCGCGCGCCCGCTCACAGCCGCGCAAGGTGCAACCCGCTTGCGTTAAAGCCCTGGCGATGAGCGGCAAGGCGGTGGGGGCAATTTTTTCGTGGATCAATAAAGTTTCCGCTGCCCCGCAAATGCCGGGACGCCGCATTTTGGCATTGACGGTAATGGCAACAGCCTTTTCAAGATCCGCTTTTTCATCCACATAAATATGACAAATGCCATCCAGATGCCCGAGCACAGGAATACGCGCTTCGGCCTGCACGCGGGCAATCAGGGATTTGCCCCCACGGGGAATAATCACATCGATCAAGCCATCAAGCCCGGTCAGAATCTCTCCCACAAGCGTGCGATTGGTCGAGGGAATGATGGCAATCGCCTCAATCGGTAAACCGGCCACCGCCAAGCCCTGCTGCAAGCAAAGATGGAGCGCGCGGGAGGAATGGAAGCTTTCCGATCCCCCGCGCAGCAAAACCCCATTACCGGATTTCAAACATAAAGCCCCGGCATCAATGGTCACATTGGGGCGGCTTTCATAAATGATAGCCAGCACCCCGATGGGGGTTCTGATCTGATTAAAGTGTAAGCCATTTTCTGTTTGCCATGATTTGATGCTTTGTCCCACAGGGTCGGGCAGGGCGGCAACAATCTCCAGCCCGTCGCACATGGCTTGAAGCCGTCCCTCATCCAGAGCAAGGCGATCAAGCTTGCTGGCCTCAAGGCCCTTTTTGCGGGCGGCAAGCATATCCTTGTCATTGGCCGCCAGAATAGAGGCGGCATTGTCCCTGATGGCTTTGGCCGTTGCGCGAATGGCTCTATTTTTTTGTGCTGTGGGAGCGCTGGCAAGCATGCGTGCCGCTTGGCGCAAATCCTGCGCCATTTGCTTCAGAGAAATATCTTGTGGTGTTACCATGTCTATTCTCCCAAGCGCACAAGATTGTTTTTGTGAATGGCAATGCCGTTAAAATCAGTATTGCGGGCGCTTTTGCCAATATGATCTTCAAGAATTTTGCGATCAAGATTAACCAGCCCTTGGGCAATTCCGCGCCCATCGGAATTTACCACCTGTACCGCATCGCCTTTCAGGAAATTTCCCTGGCACTGGATAATCCCGGCGGCGAGCAGGCTTTTATTGGCTTGTAAAGCTTTGGCTGCGCCTTCATCGACCATGAGCGTGCCGGAAGGTTTGAGGCGATGGGCAATCCATTGCCGCCGTGCCGAAGCAGGAGAGCCCTGGGGTAAAAACAAGGTAAAGCGATTATCATTTTGTAAATTTGCGATGGGATTGGCATGGGTGCCCTTGGTGATGATGGTGGCACAACCGGCTGCATTGGCAATGCGGGCCGCTTCGAGCTTGGTGGCCATGCCGCCAGAGCCCGTAGGGGAAGAAGATTTACCGCCAAGGCGCATAATATCGGGGGTTATTTTTTCAACCAGAGAAATATGCGTTGCATCGGCGTTCCGGCGCGGGTCGGCGCTATAAAGACCATCCACATCAGATAGCAATATCAGTAAATGCGCTCCGGCCATTTGCGCCACATGGGCCGAAAGGCGATCATTATCCCCATAGCGCAATTCTGCCGTGGCGATGGTATCATTCTCGTTGATGACGGGGATGACATTTTGCGCCAGCAAGGCCTCCATAGTGGCGCGGGCGTTCAAATAGGATCGGCGATTTTCCGTAACATCCAGCGTCAAAAGAAGTTGCGCTGTATGCAGCTCCTGCCGGGCAAAACTGTCGCAAAATCCCTGCATCAAAGCGGTTTGCCCAAGCGCTGCCGCGGCCTGTTTTTGCTCCAGTTTCAAAGGGGTTTTAAGCTCCATGACCACACGCCCCAAAGCCACCGCACCAGAGGCTACCAGAATAACCTCCTTGCCTTCGGCCATGAGGGCCGCAATATCGGCAGCCAGCGCATCAAGCCAGGCTTTGTTCAAGCGCCCATGCTCATCGGTTAACAGAGCAGAGCCTGTTTTGATAACTATGCGCTTGGCGCCGGACAATATTTCGCGAGCCTTTTCCATAAGGTCGACCATGCCTGTTGTATGCGGCAGGCGCAAGAATAGGTATCAGTCTTTCTTGAAAATCAACACATGATTATTGGCCGGCATGGAGCAAATAGCGGTGAGCGCCAGACCGTTATCGCGCGCAAGAGGCACAAGCTCGCGATCCATATCCCGCACCCCCCATTCGGGATTGCGCGATTTCAGCGAGCGATCAAACTCAAGATTGGAAGGCGCAGTTTCCCCCTCCCGCTTGAACGGCCCATAAAGAAATAATCTGCCCCCCGCCGGCAATAGTTTTCCGGCCCCTTTGAACAGCCCTTCACAGGCAGCAAAGGGCGCAATGTGAATCATATTGATACAGACAATGCCATCCATATTATCAAAGCCTTCAATCCAGTTTTCCTGACGCGTGTCAATATCAACCGGGGCAGCAATCTGCTCTTGCATATTTTCATGACAGCGCCACGCCTCAATAGAGCGTCGTGATTGCGGGTCGGGGTCAGAAGGAAAATAGCGCAAACCAGGATTGGCCTTGCAAATGACAATCGCATGTTCGCCGCTACCTGCGGCAATCTCGACAATATTCCGGCAATCGCCCATCAACTTGCAAAAAACCTCGGCAATAAAATCCTTATTGCGTCCGGCAGATGGCGAGAACAGACGCGCATCCGGCGTTTTGGGTGGCGCCTGCGCCATGGGGGGATCCGTGTCCTTGTTCATAAGGCCAGCCTAAACCGAGCAGGAACCACCACCAAGCACGCAAAAAACCGCGCAATGGGGATGGTTGAGTTTCACCGCGCAGGAGGCGGCCTCAAGATCGGTGCCAAGATCAAATTGCTTGTCATAAGGCAATAGGGTGCAGGCGGCGACCGAAGCCCGCGCCTCGCCCTTGCGCTTTACCACCATGCGCGAGCTGGCACACATAATATCTGCCGGATCTTTGCCTAATATATCCCAGCAGGCGGTGGTAATTTCCGGCGGGTCGCCAGCTTCATCCATTTCCGGAAACAGCACCAGTTGCGTCGGGTCATTCGCATCAATTTTGATACTGCGCTCCTTGAAAAGCCTCGCATATCCAGCCCGCGCCTCGCTTTCGTCTTCCCCCCAACAGGTGCGCCCGGCAGCGGCCAGCTTGAAACCATTACCGGACAACCAGGCAAGCCCCTCCATGGTTGGCTCATAAGTTTCCGCCCCGCGCTCTTTTTCGTGTAGTTCCTGCGAATAATGATCAAGGCTGACCCGCATGGTCAGCCGGTCGCCAAAGCGCGCCCGCAAATCCAGCAGGCCCGCTTCCACTTTGGGTCGCCGCATGGGGCGCATGGCATTGGTCAATACCAAAACCTCAAACCCGCTCTCAAGGGCCATTTCCGTCAAGCGGTTCATGGCCGGGTTCATATAGGGTTCACCACCGGTAAAGCCGATTTCCCGGGTGCCCATGGTCTTTGCCTCGGCAAGAAAAGGCGCGATATCGTCTTCGTCAAGATAGACCAGCCGATCATTGGTCGGCGAAGACAATATATAGCAATTCTCGCAAGTGATATTGCATAGGGTTCCTGTATTGAACCACAGGGTTTCCAGTTTTTTCAGGGTGACACTGGCACGGGCCTCGCCTTTGGCGGTGACATCGGGGTCGGAAAATTTGGGGGGTGGAATATCAAGCATCGGGCGATTTTGCCATTATCGGCAGGCTCTGCCAAGCGGCAGGCTGGGTTAATCGCTAAAAGGTGATGGGCAAAATAAAGCGTCTTGACGGCAAGGGGGCAGATACGCATATTCGCGGCTCTCTGGCCTTTTGCGGGTATGGTGAAAAGGTATCACGTGAGCTTCCCAAGCTCCAGTTACGGGTTCGATTCCCGTTACCCGCTCCATCTTTTTGGTGTTACGCTCGCCGATTGGCGAGCGCGGCGCATGGGCGCCGACGCCCGGTCGGGCTTGAAGGGTCGTGGCCTGCCCCCGCGAAGGCGGCGTCTCGAAGGATGGCAAAAGGCACAATCTATCAGATATAAACAAGCCAAAACCTCTCATTCTTGGTAGCCCCTTCAAACCCTGCTAGGCTTTCGCCCCATGGATAATGTCATAGAATTTTTTCACAATCCCGCTTTATGGCAAAGGCTGGGACTGCTCACCGGCTTCATCATTCTGGGGTTTGCCATTTTCTTCACCATGAAAACCCCGCGTCAGGACCGCGACTGGATTGAAAGCCTGTCGCTTGCGCCGCAGGTCACACGCAAGGGCGAAATAATAGAGCTTAGCCAGATCAGAAATTGGCGCTGGAATGAAGACGGCCCGACCGCCAAAAACTATGACACTATAAAGATCAACCCGAATGAAATCAGCGCCGTCTGGTTTCTATTGGAGCCCTTTGAAGGGTCAAGCTGGGTTGGTCACACCTATCTTGTCTTTGAACTGAAAGACAAACGCCTGTTAGGGTTAAGTGTCGAGGCACGGCGCCAGAACGGCCAGAAATATTCCGCCATCAAAGGC
>Ga0256839_1003763_pt1 | contig 15362 bp, 13 predicted proteins | sample 354166metaG_FD_185968 | JGI IMG/M metagenome (GOLD analysis project Ga0256839, IMG submission 185968) | Hydrothermal vent microbial communities from Mid Atlantic Ridge, Atlantic Ocean - 354-166 | ecosystem: Environmental > Aquatic > Marine > Hydrothermal vents | place: Atlantic Ocean: Mid... | reverse complement strand
TTGCATGATGCAGGCCTTTTCGGTCATATTGCGGGCGAGTGATTTCGGTCCATGCCATCGTGATCCCCTCCGAATCGTCAATCCAAAGGGAATCACAACAGACTGAAATCACTCAACTTCAATTTTCGGTTGGGCTCTCAGCCGCAGCGCAAAAGCGGGTAGAGAGAGGCGAGCCGTTCCGGAGGCGCCATGAAACGCATTCTCCTCGTCTGTCTCGGCAATATCTGCCGCTCCCCGATCGCCGAAGGGGTGCTGCGCGAGAAGGCGGTGCGGCGCGGGCTCGATCTCGTGATCGACAGCGCCGGCACCGCTTCCTGGCATGTTGGCAGGCTGCCCGACCGGCGGGCCATCGCCGCGGCAGCCCGGCGCGGCTACGACATCTCCACCCTGCGTGCCCGGCAGGTGCGGTCGGCGGACTTCGCCGATTTCGACCTCATCCTGGCGATGGACGAAAGCAATCTCGCCGATCTCGAGGCGATGCGCCCTCCCGGCGCGCCGGCCCGGATCAAGCTGCTGCTCGACAATCTCGCCGATCCGCCCATGCGCGAAGTTCCCGACCCCTATTACGATGATCGTTTCGACCTCGTTCTCGATCTCGTCGAAGAGGCGAGCGAGGCTCTTCTCGACCGACTCGAGGCGATGCATGCCGCGAAAAGGAAGTGCTGAGGATGGTCGAAGCGCTGCCCCTTCTCGCCCATGACGTGTTCGCTCCGGCCGATGTCGTCGAGGGGAGAGAGCTGCCGCCCGTGATCATTGCCCACGGCCTCTATGGCTCGGGCCGCAACTGGGCGTCGATCGCCCGCAAGCTGGCCGCTTCCGGGCGGCGGGTGATCCTGCCCGACATGCGCAATCACGGCCGCAGCTTCCGCCACCCGGTGCACGACTACCCGGCCCTGGCCGACGATCTGGCGCGTCTCGTCGATCATGCCGGGGGGCGCGCGGACGTGGTGGGCCATTCGATGGGCGGCAAGGCGGCCATGGTTCTCGCGCTGCGCCATCCCGGCAAGGTCCGCCGCCTGGCGGTGATCGACATTGCGCCGGTGGCCTATGACCGCACCCGGATGCCGATCATCGAGGCCCTGCGGGCAGTCGATCTCGACAAGGTGCACCGGCGCCGCGATGCCGAGGCCCTGCTGGCGGCCCATATCGACGACCCTGCGCTCAGATCCTTTCTGCTTCATGCGCTGGATCTGGGGGGTGATCGCCCCCGCTGGCGCCTCGATCTCGACGCACTTGCGGCGAACATGGATGTGATCATGGGTTTCCCTTCCGGTGACGAAATCGCCGGCCGGTCGGAGACGGCAGGCATGGGCGATGCGCCCGACGTCACCGCAGTGCCCGGCGCTGCCGAAGCGGTCGATGCATCCCGCACGGCCGGTTCTTCCGGCACGACCGGGGCGCCCGCTGCAACAGGGGCGCGCTTTGCCGGCCCCGTTCTCTTTCTCAGGGGGCAGCGGTCGGATTACGTGCTGTCCGGCCATGTGCCGCGGATCCGTCATCTCTTTCCCCGGGCCATTGTCGCCACCATCAAGGGGGCGGGGCATTGGCTGCATGCCGAACGACCGCAGGAGACGGCCGAGGCGTTGACCGCATTTCTCGGACGGATGCCCCTGGCGGCTGGAGATCCTGCAACGGAGGAATGAGCGCCGCCTCGGCGAGAGCGACGAGGCGGCGGCCATAGGCGCTGGGGCCGATCTCCCGGCCGAGCCGTGCCAGCGCCGCACGTGATATCCAGCCGTTGCGCCAGGCGACGCCCTCTGGGCAGCCGAGCAGGGTGGCGTCTTCCGGGGCAAGCGTTCGCATGGCGCATGTGGCTGCGAAGAGACCTTGCGGCGTGCCGGCATCGAACCACGAGATCCCGTGCGGCAGCCGCGTGATCTCGAGGTTCCGTTCCTCCAGATGGCGCGCGAGAAGATCGGTGATCTCAATCTCGCCGCGCGGCGAAGGGCGGAGGCGCCGGGCGCGCGCAGGAGCGTCGGGCCCGAGAAGGTAGAGGCCGGTGATGGCGAGATCCGAAGGGGGCGTGGCCGGTTTCTCGACGATGACGGCCGGCTTGCCGCTCCCGTCGAGAGCGAGGACGCCGCAGGCCGACGGGTCGTCCACCCGGGTGACGATCACGCGGGGGCCGCGCGCGACCGTGACCCCGCGCAGGAACGGGGCCAGATGTCGCCCGAGGAAGACATTGTCGCCCAACGCGAGAACCGGCGCGGCCCCGTCGAGGAAATCTTCCGCCAGCACGAGCGCCCCGGCAATGCCGTCCGGCTTCGGCTGGACGAGATGGGTGATGCGCAGTCCCCAGCGCCGCCCGTCGCCGAGAAGCCGCTGCATCCGGGATGTCTCCTCGGGCGTGCTGATGACGGCGATCCTGCGCAGCCCGGCCATCATCAGGCAGGCGAGCGGGAAATAGATCAGCGGTCGGTCATGGACCGGGAGAAGATGCTTGTTGACGGCCCGGGTCAGGGGGCCGAGCCGCGTGCCTCGTCCGCCGGCCAGAACGATTCCCTTCCGGTGTGAAGATGTCATTCGATCCTGCCCTCCTCAGATGGGTTCGGTCTCGCGCAGGGGGGCGCCCCCGGTCTTCATGCGGCCGATCAGGGCCTCGAGATGGAGCCGCCAGTCGGGGCGGGAGAGCCCGAAGCGCAGCGCGAGCGACGTGTTGTCGAGCCGGGCGTCCAGCGGGCGGGGAGCGGGAGCGGCGAGGTGTTCCGTCGTCACCTCTTCCACCCGGGCCCCGAGCCCGGCGCAGGCAATGATGGCACGGGCGAACTCGGCCCGGCTGACATCGGGCGCGCCGGTGAAATGATGAATCTCCCGAAGCTCGGGCAGGGCGACGACACGATGGGCAAGCGCGACGAGAGCGGCGGCAAGGGGCAGGATCGGGGTCGGCCCGCCGATCTGGTCGGCCACCACCGGCACCGGGCCGCCCCGGCGCGCCCGGTCGAGAATGGCACCGACGAAATCCCTGCCGCCGCCTCCGAACAGCCAGGACGTGCGCAGGATGAGATAACGACCGCCCGTGAGGCGGATCAGCTCTTCCCCGAGGCGTTTGCTGCGGCCATAGGCGGAGAGGGGGCGAGGCGGATCTTCCGGTCGCCAGGGTCGCCCGGGCGCCGAGGGGAAGACGTGATCGGTCGAGAGGTGGATCAGCGGAATGTTGCGCCGCGCACAGGCCGCGGCGAGAAGGCCGACGGCGTGTCCGTTCACGGCCATGGCCTCGCTCTCCCGGCTCTCCGCCCCATCGACATCGGTAAAGGCGGCGGCATTGATGACGACATCGGGCGCATGGCGGGCCACGAGGGATGGAATGTCGCATGCGGTCCTGAAATCGGCCGCGCGCCGGCCGACCGGAACGACCGCGGGGCCGAGGCGGGCGATGACCCGGCCGAGCCGGCCGCCGGCGCCGAGAAGCAGAATGCGCGGAGAAACGGATGTCATGGGACGACCTCGCCTTTCCGATGGGATGAAGGAGGGGCGGGTGAAGGGCGGGTGTTCTCCGTGGTCGCGATGCCGGAGGTGGCGATGCAGGATGCCACCGTCCGTCTCAGTCCGACCGTTAAGGGAATTGTCGGCGCCCATCCGGTTGCGCCATGAATGCCCGGGGATCGACCGCATAGCGGAAATCGTGCCCCGGCCGGTCGGCGACATGGCGGATCAGCCGCGCATGGGGTGCGCAGGCGGGCCGTGCCTCGTCGAGAAGGGCGCAGATCCTGCCCACCAGCACCCGGTTCGCCAGCTCGTTCCGGGCGCCGATCAGCCAGCGCCGGCCGGGCGCGGCCGAGGCGAGGGCTGCGAGAAGGGCGCGGGCGTGGTCCTCGACATGGATCCAGTCGCGGATCTGCGCCCCGGAGCCGTAGAGCGGGATCGGCCGGCCGGCGAGGGCGGCGGTGATGGCGCGGGGTATGAGCTTCTCGCGGTGCTGGCGCGGGCCGTAGGTATTGGTGCCGTGGGTGACGATCACCGGCAGACCCCAGGTGCGGAACCAGGCAAGCGCGAGATGATCGGCCGCGGCCTTGGACGCGGCATAGGGGCTCGAGGGGCGGCAGGGACTTTCCTCGGTGAAGGGCGGGTCCTGCGGGCCGAGAGCGCCGAACACCTCGTCGGTGGAGACCTGAAGAAAGCGGAAATGCGCTGGCCGGCCGCGCTTCCGCCACCACGCGAGAGAGGCCTCGAGCAGGGTGAGGGTGCCGCAGACATTGGTGGAGACGCAGGGCGTGGGCGAGGCGATCGAGACATCGACATGGCTTTCCGCCGCGAGATGGAGAACGGCGTCGGGTCGGGCGATCTCGAAGGCGGCGGCCACGGCCGCGGCATCGCGCACATCCCCCTTGACGAAGCGGTGACGGGGGGTGGACCGCACGGCGGCAAGGTTCTCGAGGCGTCCGGCGCGCAGCAGCGCATCGAAGGAGAGCACCTCGTGCCCTGCCGCGAGCGCCGCCTCCACCAGCGCCGAGCCGATGAAACCGGCTGCTCCGGTGACGAGGAGTCTCATGCCGTTCTCTCCCCGGCCGGGACAGGGGGCCGGGCTCGGGCCGGGGCGTGCGCGTCGCCATCGGGTCGGAGAAGGCCGAGATCGGCGGCCCTGAAGGGGGGCGCGGCGACATCGCGCGGCGAAAGGCGGGCATGGGCGGGGGAAATGCCCCAGTCGATGGCCAGATCCGGGTCGTTCCAGCGCACGGTGCGTTCATGTTCGGGGGACCAGGGCGCGGTGCATTTGTAGAGAACGAGCGTGTCGTCGGCCCGGGTGGCGAAACCGTGGAGGAAGCCGGGCGGGATCCACAGGCTGAGGCCGTTGCGGCCGGTGAGCTCGATACCGAACCAGCGGCCGAAAGTGGGTGAGCCGGGGCGGATGTCCACCGCCACGTCGAAGATCGCGCCGGCAAGGCAGGTCACGAGCTTGCCCTGGGCCCTGGGCGGGATCTGGCAGTGCAGCCCCCGCACGACCCCCCGCCTGAGAGAGCGCGAGAGATTGTCCTGAACGAAGGGCGCATCGATGCCGGCACGGGCGAAGCTTGCGGCATTCCACAATTCGGTGAAGCTGCCCCGTCCGTCATGGTGGGTGAACGGCGCAACGACCATCAACCCGGCGATCGGCGTGGCGATGGTCTCGATGCGGGAGTGGCGCGATGCGGCCGGAAGAGCGGCAAGGTCTTTCATCGGGGCCTCCTGACTGGGTTCGCCGTCAGGCTAGGCCGATTCCCCTTACCAAATCATGAACGCCGCCGGCGTTTTCCGCACCGCTCAGCCGACGTGATGGAGCGTCGCGAACAGCCTCGGATCGAGGCTCGGAGCGGCGAAGAGCGCACCGCGCGTCAGGATCGAGATCGCGTCATGGGAATGGAGGCTCTCCTGATGGGAGGCGATGACGCGGAAATCGCCGATGCGCGGTTCCCCGGCCAGCGTTTCGTAGAAGAGCCGCACCGCATCCTCGACGAAGATCGGGTTCGCGGCGTTGAGTTCGGCGAAGGCCTGTTCGTCCTCGCGCTTGACCATCACCTGCGTCTCCGTCGGCACGGCGCGGTTGCACATCTCGACGAGATCCTCGAACCACAGCGTCTCGCTGCCGGGGACGAGCTCGGCCGACAGCCGGGCCACGGAACGCTGCGAATGGGGCGTGGCCATCTGTCCGCGTTCGCGGCGGGCATGTTCGGAAAGCTCGAGCGAACAGGGGCAGGTCGATGAATAGACGTAGTCCAGATGGATGACGCGGGTGCGCGCCCCCGCCTGATCGATCACTTCGAGCGCCATGTCGTAATATTGCCAGCCCTCGAGGCCGGAGCGCAGCGAGCGGCGCTTCATCGGATAGGAGAAGCGCATCAGGATCCGGGCGTCGAGGCTCTCGAGATCGGCCTTGTAGTCGTCGAGGGTGGCCTCGATCACCTCGAAGGAAAAATCCTTCTCCGCATGGCGGTAGAAGGTGCGCATGATGCGCGACATGTTGATGCCCTTCTTTTCCGCCTCGAGGCTGACGGTGCCGGTGACGGACGTCTCCAGCATGTGCTCGCCGCCTTCGCGGGAGCGGAAGCGGATCGGCAGGCGGAAATTGGAGATGCCGACATGCTGGATGGCGGCCCGGGCGCCACGGATGAGGCTGGCGGGCCCGTTCTGCAGATCGGGCAGGGTGGCGATATAGGCGGCGTCGGCCGCGAAGTCGGCAGGATATTCGCGCGAAAGCTCGGGGTAGGCGGCGGCATTCCCTCCGAGGAGGGCCGAGAGCGGCGTGCCGCTGCTCCGCGCCCAGGCGCGCAGCGTGGCGAGCGCCCTTTCGGCCGCTTCCCGGTCGGGCACGGCCGGGGTGCTCCTCTCGCGGCGTGCGGGCCGTTCGTCGGCTGGGTCCATCAGCATCTCGCCAATCGGGGTCGGATCATCCATTCTTTCCTCCCACGGCGGGTGTTGCAAGTCATGCGATGCGGTCGGCGCCACAAGCATGCTGCCGTTTCGCGCGCATACCAAGGGCGTTATGCAACCGGCAGTTTATCTAGCAGCGATTCGCACGAGCGAGTCAAGAATTCCGTTCCGGTCCGGCGGATGACGGGGCAATGGCCCGAAGGCATCCTGCATCTTCCGTCTTTCAGGGGAGAGCGGCAAGGGCGGTCTCGAGATCGGCGACGAGGTCTTCGGGGTCCTCGAGGCCGAAGGAGAGCCGTACCATGCCTTCGGTGATGCCGAGACGAACCTTCTCTTCGGCCGGCAGGCGGCGATGGGTGGTCGAGGCGGGATGGGTGGCGATACTTTTCGCGTCGCCGAGATTGTTCGAGATCGTGAATGTTTCCAGCGCGTCGAGAAAACGGAATGCGGCTTTCCGACCTCCCCGGATGTCGAGCGTCAGCATGGTGCCCCCGCCCGCGAGCAGCCGCCTTGCGAGGTCGGCCTGGGGGAAGTCGGGCAGTAGCGGATGCAGGCAGCGGACGAGCGCCGGATGGCCCGAGAGACGCCGCGCGGCGGCCTCGGCGCTGGCGGCGGCGGCCTCGACGCGCAGGGCGAAGCTTTCCAGACTCTTGAGCAGGAGCCAGGCATTGAACGGGCTGATGGCGGCTCCCGTGTGGCGCATCCAGCTTTCGATCGGCCCGCGTATCAGCTCCCGCGAGCCGAGGATCACGCCCCCCAGCACGCGGCCGTGACCATCGACGTGCTTGGTCGCCGAATAGAGGACGAGATCGGCGCCGTGTTCGAGGGGGCGGAGATGGAGCGGCGTGGCGAAGACGTTGTCGACGATCACCCGGGCCCCTGCGGCCTTCGCCAGCGGCACCACGGCGTCGATATCGACGAGCTCGAGCGTCGGATTGGCCATGCTCTCGAAAAGGACGATGTCGGCCGGCCGCGCCAGCGCCGCCTCCCAGGCGGCCGTGTCGGCCCCGTCCACCAGATCGACCGTCACCCCGTAGCGCGGCAGGATCTCGCCGAGAATGTGGCGGGTGGAGCCGAAAAGCGCCCGTGCCGCCACCACGCGCTTTCCCGCGGCGAGATCGGCCATCAGCGCCGCCTGCACTGCAGCCATGCCAGAGGCGGTGGCAAAGGCGTCCTCCGCCCCTTCGAGCGCAGCCATGCGTTCCTCGAACATGGCGGTCGTCGGATTGCCGAAACGGCTGTAGATGAACCCTTCCTCGTCGCCGGCGAAACGCCGCTCGGCGCTCTCGGCATCCGGGTAGGCGAAGCCCTGGGTGAGGAAGAGCGCCTCGGACATCTCGCCCCATCCGCTGCGGCGGGTGCCGGCATGGACGAGGCGGGTGCGGGTGCGCGGACGGGGTTTCTCGCTCATGGCGGCTCTATCCGCGCTCGGGGCGCCGAGGTCAAGCCGGCCGTGGAACATCACTCCCGGTGACGATTCCGTGGGGGCCCTTCTCCCGTCACATTCGGCCCATATCTTGACCATATGATGAAGAAAGCGCCCGCCTGCATCTTCGCCGCCTCCGGTCGGGTGCGATTCATCGTGGCGCCGGGGGAGGACGCGAAATTAACACGATCCTTACCTTCGCGTGCTTGGCTGGGAATGGGGCATGAGGAGAATCGGATGATCGATCTGGCCATCAATGCCGGCAGGGGAACGCCGATCTGGAGCGACGGTGCCGCGGTCGATGCCCCTTCGCTCGCGGCCGCCCTCGGGCGCCACCCGGAGGCGGCCCCGCTCGTCGTGCTCGTGCATGGCTATCGCTATGTGCCCCAGAAGCGGCGGCTCTCTCCGCACGCCACGCTCTTCGGCATGCGCTGGTGCGAGGGGCTCCGGGTCCATGCGCCGGTCGAACCGGTGCTGATCGGCTTCGGCTGGCATGCGCTCGGTGTCGGGCGCACGCCGCTTGCCACCTTGCGCGGCGCCTATCGCCGGGCGGTGCCGGCGGCGGGGGCGCTGGCGCAACTTTTCGCCCTTCTGGCCCGCGTTGCACCGGAGCGGCCGGTGAACGTGCTGGCGCATTCGCTCGGGGGGCGGGTGGCGCTTCTGGCCTGTCGGGCAAGCCCTCATGCCGCATTGGGCCGTTTCGTGCTGATGGGGCCGGCCGAGTTTCGCGAGAAGGCGCAGCAGGCCATCGAGCCCCATCTCGGAAGCGGCCTCGAGATCTACAACGTCATCGCCGCCGAGAACCGCCTGTTCGACCGGCTCTTCCGGCGCATCGTCGCTCCCCGGCGCAGGGACGGCGTTCTGGGGGAGGGGCTCGGCCTAGCCGATCCGCTTTGTGCGCGGCACTGGCTCGATCTCGACCTCGACGATCCGCGCCTCGGCGCCCTCCTGGCCGAAGAAGGGATCTCCCTCGCGCCGCGCCGTGCCCTTGTCGATCACTGGGGGTTCTACCGCCGCGAAGGCACGCTGGCCTTCTATTCCCGGCTGCTTTCGGGCGGGGCGAACTGGTCGATCCCGGCGCTGCGTCAGGCTCTGGCGCGGGTCGTGCTCTCGGCTCCGGCGGGCAAGGCTCCGGCCATGGACGGGGACAATGTCGCCGATCCCGGCCTCTGATCGGCGATGAGGTGAATTCTTGTCGGCCGAGTTGTTGAGGGGCAATCGCGCACCGCCCTCGATGATGCGGTTTCCTCGTCGGCTGACCCTCTTCCGAGGGGGCATGTCATCTGAACAGGGCATGTGCATCTGAGCGGGGCGGACGCCCCCGCCCGGCTCCGCATGGCCGCAATCACCCGATGTCGGAATGGCGCCGCCGCCCGAACGCCCCGTCACCGCGCGGGGGTGGACATGGGGCGATGGCCGGGAGGGGGCACCGCGCGGTCTTCTCCCCCGCTCCGTGCGGTGGCCGGCATGGGCGAGGCAAAGGGCAGCCCCCGGCAGCACACATGAAACCCTTGCCGCGGTGGTGCCGCTGCCGATCCGGTGCCCGCATTCCGCGCCGCGTGCGCATGTCGCACTCCCATTCGGTTTGCGGCCATGGGCATCACCGCCGAGTTTCCTGCACATGCTGTCGTCGGCAAGATCGACCATGATCGATCGGGCGCGCGCCAAGGTGCATGATCCCGCCCCCCGTGCCTCCATCTGCAACCGCAGCCTGGACAGGCGCGTGATTCCCGACTCGCAGCCGACTCTCCCATGCATGCGGCCGGCAAGGCGCAGGCGCATGCATCTTGATGCCTCCCTGTTCCCATTGGAGCGCGCATGTCGAGGCCGAAACGTCGGGGCATGGCCGGCCGCGCCGATCGGCCCTCGGGGCGGGCCGCCGACACACCGGCTGTGCGTCGGGGGCGATCCCGCTTCCGGGCAGCGTGCCTTTCATTGCGCGGCACGGCTTGGCATGAGCGGTGGGCCGTGCCACTTTCCGGTTGCCGCAGGCGGCAGGATCGCCGGGCCTCGCGCAACGGCCGCGAAGGGGCGGGCGAGGGGGCGGCAACTGCCAGGGGGAGGAGAAGATGGCGGATCCGGTGCAGCTCTACTACTGGCCGACGCCCAATGGCTGGAAGATCTCGATCGCTCTCGAGGAGATGGGCATTCCCTACGAGGTGCACTATGTCGATATCGGCAAGGGCGAGCAGTTCACCGAGGAATTCCTCGCCCTGTCGCCGAACAACCGGATGCCAGCCATCCTCGACCCGGAAGGCCCGGACGGCGCGCCGATCTCGCTGTTCGAATCGGGCGCCATTCTCCAGTATCTCGCCCGCAAGAGCGGCCTGTTCCACGGCACGACAGAGCGTGAGAGGGTTGCCGTCGATTGCTGGCTTTTCTGGCAGGTCGGCGGGGTCGGTCCGATGGCGGGGCAGGCACACCACTTCCTGCAATATGCCCCCAATCTCGATCCGCCCCGGGACATCCCCTATGCCAAGGCGCGCTATCGCGAGGAGGTCCGCCGGCTCTACGGCGTGCTCGACCGGCGGCTGGCCGGGAATGAATGGGTTGCCGGCGATTTCTACTCGATCGCCGACATGGCGATCTGGCCCTGGGCCTCGCTGTGGGAGCGGCAGGGGCAGGATATCGAGGAATTTCCGCACATGAAGCGCTGGCTCGACCAGTGCTGGGCCCGCCCGGCCGTCCGGCGCGGCAGGCGGCTCGGCAAGGATCTGCGGCGGGACATCTCGAAGGACGCGGCGGCCCGCAAGCTGCTGTTCGGCAAGGCCCTCGAGGCGGGAAGCGGCCAGGACTGACCGCCGCGCCCCGCCACCCTGCCCTCCTCGGGGCGTGTGAAAGTCGGTGATCGGTGGCCGATTCCGTGATATGCTCGCCCCTGTTCAATTCATGCGGAAAGCTGAAAACGCATCAGAACAGGGGGGCAAGATGCGACATCATTCTCTTGCGGCAGTGTCTCTCGGCGTTGCGCTGAGCGTGGCGCAACCGGCGAGCGCCGCGACGGACATCCTTTTCATTCTGGACGCATCCAATTCGATGTGGGGGCAGGTCGAGGGCAAGCCCAAGATCGACGTGGCGCGCCAGGCGCTAGCCGCGCTCCTTTCCGACCTGCCGGCCGACACGCGGGTGGGCCTCATGGCCTATGGCCACCGCCGGGCCGGTGATTGCAGCGATGTCGAACTGCTCGCGCCGGTCGGAGCGCTCGATCCGAAGGTGCTGGTCGAGCGGGTCGAGGCGATCACGCCGCGCGGGAAGACCCCCCTTGCGGCCTCGCTCGAGGCGGCCGGGGCGGCATTCGGCCCCGGCATGGAGGAGGACAACCGCAACGTCATCCTGATTTCCGACGGGGTCGAGACCTGCGGCGGCGCGCCGTGCAAGGCGGCGGCCGATCTCGCGGCAGCCGGCATCGGCACGCGGATCCATGTGGTCGGGTTCGATCTCTCGGCGGAGGAAAAGGCGGCGCTCGACTGCATCGCCAAGGAAGGACATGGCAGATACGTCACCGCCGACACCGTTGCCGATCTGTCTTCCGCGGTGCGGAAGGTGGTGGCCGTGGCCCGCAGGGACGTGCCGCCCCCGCCCGTGAAGGCGCAACCGGTGCAGGCCAAGTCGCAGCCCGAACCGGCCTGGGTCGAGGAATTCGACGGCGAGGATCTCGGCTCCGACTGGGAGGTGATCGGCCGCGACGATGATCGCATGGTCACGGAGGACGGGCAGCTCGTCATGGTCGCCGACCGGAACAGCTACTGGGCCAACGACAAGCAGACCAACCTCGTGCTGCGCAAGGACAGGATGCCGAAGGGGAACTGGGACGCCATCATCGACGTGGCCGGCGAGTTGCAGACCGGGCGCGACCAGTTCCAGTTCGGCCTCTATACCGATTCGCAGAACTTCCTGCGGGTGTCGTTCTGGACCCAGGAGGACGCCTATTTCAAATCCAATGCCGTGCTCCAGATAGACCGGATGCGCAAGGGCGAGTTCACCAAGTTCACGGTCAACGTCTACAATTCGCCGAAACAGGGAGGAACCGGCATCGCCCAGCTCAAGGCCGAGGTGTATCCGGTAGTGGCCCAGGGGTTCCGGCTGATCCTTTCGAAACGGGGGCGGAAATATTTTGCCACGCTCGAGATGCGGGTGGGGAAGACCGGTGCGGTGCGTCGCTGGACGACCGAAAAGCTCACTTCCATCCGCGTTCCGGGGCGGTTGGCCTTCAACCCCTCGCGATGGGAGGATGTCGAGGGTGAATCGATCTGGTATGTCGAGCGGGTGATGGTGGTGCCGGTGGCGAAGTGAGGCGCTGGCGGCCCGTGCTCACGGGCTTCGCCCCGGCCGATCCGTTGCGCGAAAGGAGCTTAGGGCGACCGGTCATTCCATGACGGATCCGGGAGGAGGAGCGGTCGGCGTTCCGGGCGACGGCCGATGCGACGATCGGGCGGGGCGGCCATGCAGGCGCGGATGAAGCGAACGGCCATGATCTTCCTGGCGGCGCTCGGCCTGCCTGCCGCCGTGGCGGCCCCATCCCCGGCGCAGGAGCCGGCGCATCCGGTGCGGATCGGCGTTCTCGCCTATGAGGGGGAAGCCCGCGCGAGGGCCCGCTGGCAACCCCTTGCCCGTTATCTCGAGGCCGGCATTCCCGGCAGCCGGTTCGAGATCGTCCCTCTCGGCCATGAGGAATTCCGCACCCGGATACGCAAGGAGAAGATCGATTTCGCTCTCACGAATCCGGCGCATCATGTCGGGCTGGAGGTGGAATTCGGCGCCACGCGCATCGCCACCATGCGCAACCGCCACGGCGACAGGCCCCTGACCCGTTTCGGCGCGGTGATCTTCACCCGGGCGGCTTCTCCCCTCACCCGCCTGGACGATCTCGATGGGCGCAGTCTCGCGGCGGTCAACCCCGAGGCCTTCGGCGGGTTTCTCCTTGCGCGCAAGCGGCTGCGGGATCTGGGGATCGACCCGCTCGCGAAGATGCGGGTGGTCTGGCTCGGTTTTCCCCAGAGCGAGATCGTGCAGGCGGTGCTCGAAGGACGGGCCGATGCGGGCACGGTGCGCACCGGCGTGATCGAGGAAATGATTGCCGAAGGTGCGCTCCGCCGCTCGGACATCCGCGTTCTGGGGGAGCGGCACGAGCCGGGATTCCCGCTGCTTCTGAGCACGGCGCTCTACCCCGAATGGCCGATGGCGCGGCTGCCTCACACCGACGAGGAGCTGGCGCGCCGGGTCGCAGTGCGGCTTCTGAGCATGGTCCCGGACAGCGCAACGGCCCGGCGGACGCGCACCGCCGGCTGGACCGTGCCGCTCGATTACGGCGCCGTCCATGCGATCCTGCGCGAATTTCGGCTTCCGCCCTATACGCCCGCGCCCCGCGGCTGGCGGCAGATCCTGCGCGAGGAGGGTCCGCTGCTCGCGCTCCTTGCGCTGCTGCTCGCCGGCGCGGCGACGGGGCTCGTCCGCTTTGCCCGGATGAACCGGGCCATGCGCCGTTCCCATGCGGAACTTCAGCGGCAGCGGGAGCGGCTGGAAGCCCGTATCGACGAACGCACCCGTGCCCTCATCGCGGCCAACGAGGAGCTGCGGCGGGATGTGGAAGAGCGGATGCGACAGGAAGAACTTCTGCAGGCATGCCAGGCCTGCCTGGCCGGATTGCAGCTGCTCCTTTCCCGCGAGGATCTCGATCCCGATCAACGCCTCGAGGCGCTGGCCCGCCATCTGGTCGACAGCTTCTCTGCCGACCGGGTTCTCCTCTCTCCCCCCGGAGAGCGAACGGACCCGGTCCTGCTTCATGGCGCGTCGGAAGATGCGGAGGGGCTGCTGGCGCCCGAACTTGCGGATGCAGCCCTCGAGCGGGGCGAGGTCATGCGCACCACCATTCCTGTTCCTGAAGGAGAATTGGTGGTCCATGTGGCGCCGATCCATGTTGCCGGGCGGGGGAGGGCCGTGGTCGAGATCGCGGGCGCTCCCGGCGAGGGAACGGCCGGTCGCCTTCTTGCGGACGATCTCGGCCGGCGCCTCTTCCAGCATGTGGCGATGTGGCTTGGTCATGCGCATGAAATCGCCCGCTGCGCCCGCCGCCGGGCCGAGGCGGCGGCCCGCATCGAGGGGCTGACACCCCGCGAACGGGAAGTGCTGGCCGAGCTCGCGCGAGGAGCGCCCAGCAAGGTCATGGCCCGGCGTCTGGGAATCAGCGTCAAGACCGTCGAGCTGCACCGTTCGCAGGTACTGCGCAAGCTCGGCGCCGCCAATGCCACCGAGGCCGCTCTCGTCGCCATGCGGGCCGGCATGGCCGATGACATGGGAAAGTGACGGCTCCGGTTTCTCCCAACACGCTGACATTAAAGGAAGAGTCCATGCAGGCAGGGGTTTTCCCCAGGGCGCCTGCGTGATCAATCCGATTGCCGGAAGGCGCAATGATCGTCAGCCTTTCCCTGCGCCGCTCGAGACGGCCCGAGCCGCCCGCAAGAGGCGGCGCAAGGAACGGACCAGCATGCGAACAGCACACGACCGGACAGGGAGAAATGCACATGACGATCGGGACATGCAGGATCAGCCGCAGGGCGGCCCTGGTGGCAGCGGCCGGGCTGGGCGCCGCCATCGCAATGACGGGCGCGGTTCGGGCCGGCCAGAACGCCGCCGCGAAGGACGCGACGGGGCTCGGCCATGATTATCGCACCTTCCATGCCGACGGGCGGATCGAATACGGCAGGATCGGCGACAGCTATACCGCCGATCTCGTCATGTATCTCGCGGGCAACCAGTTCATGGTGATGGAGGAACTGATCCGCGACTTCCAGAAGAAGAACCCGGACATCACGACCATCTATGTCGAGACGATTCCGCCGGGGCAGATCCTCAAGGGGCAGATCCTCGAGCAGGGCGAGATCGAGGGGCGGAAGACCGCCCGGAACCCGGATCTCTTTGCCTCCGTCAACCTCGATCATCTGAGGAAACTCGCGAAGAAAGGGATCATGCATGACTACATGATCTACATCCACAACAAGCTCGAGCTGATGGTGGCGAAGGGAAATCCGAAGGGAATCGGGGGGCCGGAAGATCTGGCGCGGGATGATCTCGTCCAGTCGCATCCGAACCCGCTGACAGAGGGGATCTTCAAGTTCTATGGTGCGCAGATGCTGAAGGATCTCGGGCTTTACGACAAGGTGACGGGCGGTGCCCGGTGCAAGAGCTGCTGGGCGGTGCCCGGCAAGACCTGGTTCACCTCGCGCCATCACCGGGAGACGCCGCACCGGATCGAGACCGGCCAGGCGGATGTCGGCATCGTCTGGACCACGGAAGTGAAATATGCCGAGGCGCAGGGCCGGCCCGTCGAGGGCGTGCCGATCCCGTCGCCCTACAACATGCAGGACCGGGTGAGCTACGCCATCGGCACGCTCGCCACCGGCCGCAACCAGCACAATGCGGAGCGTTACCTCGCCTATCTCGGCACTCCCGAAGCACAGGAGATCTACGCCCGTTACGGCTTCCTGAAAGCGACGGACAGCGAACTCAAGCTCAAGCCACTGAACGAGTGACCGTCACGGATCGACCGGCACGCATGGGAAAGATCGTGCCGTGAGGATCGGGCTTCCTCCCC
>Ga0256839_1003762_pt1 | contig 15365 bp, 11 predicted proteins | sample 354166metaG_FD_185968 | JGI IMG/M metagenome (GOLD analysis project Ga0256839, IMG submission 185968) | Hydrothermal vent microbial communities from Mid Atlantic Ridge, Atlantic Ocean - 354-166 | ecosystem: Environmental > Aquatic > Marine > Hydrothermal vents | place: Atlantic Ocean: Mid... | reverse complement strand
GCAGCCAGTGCAACAGGCTCTTTTTTGGTAATAATGGCTTCAACAAATTCTTTACGTTTTTGATTGCGGTATTCTGATTTGGACATGGCCGCATTATACCATGCCAATACTTATGCAACGATTAATAAGGGGATAAGCATGAGATCAGATCATCTTCCCCCTAAATCCCCTTATAAAATAATGAAGGAAAGTTAAGACGGGCAAAATATTGTTGTTTTTCATTATTATGATGATGGGATCATGTGCTCTGAATTCTATAAATTCTGTGACTTCTGTAAATTTAATATTTTTTATTATTGGCGCTTTGATTCTCTATAATTTTTTGAAATCCAGCGTTTTTAAGCCGGGTGTTTTTATGGCAGGTAGCAATGAAAACAAAAAAATATTTTTAGCCAATTATCAATTTCCAGAAAGTTTGGATAAAAAAATATTATCTACATACCCGAATTTATCGAAAGATGCTTTAACGCTTGTAAAACAAGAGTTAAAGCATTATTTCGAAATTAAAACCGTTTACAATAATCGACTTTTTTCAATGCCTTCCAGGGTTGTAGATGTTGCATGGCATGAGTTTATTTTACATACCAGAGATTACCATGAATTTTGTGAGCAGGCGTTTGGACATTATTTTCATCATAACCCTTTTTCAGGGGAGATGAGCCTTCAGAATATGAGAGAAAGTCTTCTGCGCACATGGAACTATTCATGCCATGCGGAAAACATTAATCCTAGAACCCCCCATTGTCTACCTATACTGTTTTCCATTGATTCAACACTGAACATACCGGATGGCAACGAGTTCAGTGTGGAAAGTGTGAATGACTCAACAGAGAATAATACCCTGGATGCTAAAAACTCTTTGAGATGTATAAATGGCGCATTTGTCGGATTAGGGGCGATGATGCTGCCTGTTAGTATAGACGCTGAAGAAAATGAAGCTGTAAGTAGGGATAAAAATAGAAGTAAAAATCATGGTGACGGTTGTGGTGGTTGCGGTGGTTGTGGATAAAAATAGCAGGCTAAAGGGTCAAGGATAAGGAGGCCTGGCCCTTTAAGCGAGGATCACATAAGTGTTATGTGAAAATATCAATAGCGGTATCGTAATTGAGAAATATAAAGTGACCCTGAATCTACTTTTTAAATTATTCTATGTTCGTCATTTATTTGCCTAGAGAATCGGGGCTTGCGCGAGTAAGCGGGAAATGGACATCAAGGTTCGATCAGTTATCGATGCCCACCTTGAGTCGCCATTGGCTGGTAAGCCGTTATTGCATAAAGGCTTTTTCACCTGTTTCAAGTGGTCAGGTTGTTGGTTTTTTTGTCAGTGGTGGTGGGTACAGAGGCTATTTTGTTGTTTCTTATCACCCAACGGGTGGAACCGCTGCGCTTGTTCCACCCTACCGTTTTACTCTCTGTGTTGAAGAGAGCGGAACAAAAAACCGTAATACGCCAGTTTCGCTCTCTATTCCGGACAGGGCAAAGCCTGAGGTATCCCCACAAAATAACAATTGATTTCAGTGAATTAGCATCGCGCCTTGCCAGCCATAAAATTCAACGCATTCTACCGGCCTTTCAACTGCGGAATCTAGGTTTACGAGGCGAAGCTCAACCATCGAGCAAGCACAAAAAGCGAATAAACTACCCCGCAGCACGCTATCTCGCTACGCAAAAGCGGGGTATCAAACCATTACGGCACTCCGGCGAAGGCCGGAGTCCAGGGGGCTCACCAAAAGTAGACGCTTTTAGGCGATCTATGGGTTCCGGCTAAAAACATACCGGAATGACGGCATTCACAGCAAGCTGTGGGAAATTAAACCCCCCAAGAAATTAAGGCTCATTGAGAGATTCCAATAAAATTTGTGGGTGCTCCAGCAGAACAAGCTTTAGAGCACTCAAGTTTCGGCCACAGGAAAGACCTAATAAAAGAGCAAGGAAGAGCCTAAAAGAGTAGCGGCCCTTAGTCCCTTTGATTGGTTTGACAAAATCCCAGGCAAGAACTAAAGTCTAGTCATACTAGTCAGTATATTGGGGTGTGATTATGAAAAACAATACATGGCAATTACAAGAAGCAAAAAGCAGATTTAGCCAGTTGGTTGAAGATGCGATGAACAAGGAACCACAAATTGTTACAAAACATGGTGATAAAGCGGTAGTGGTTTTGTCATTTGAAGAATATACAAAAATTACCAGACCAAAAACGGACCTGGTGAAATTCCTGAGAGAGTCTCCTCTTGCAGGCGTAGCGCTTGAAACCACAAGAAATAAAGATATTCCAAGAGATATCAAACTATGAAATATCTTCTTGATACCTGTGTCATATCTGAAGCCATCAAACCGAAACCAAACAGAAAGGTCATAGCATGGCTAAAAAAACAGAATGAAGAAAATCTATATCTCAGCGTGCTGACATTTGGAGAGATAGAGAAAGGCATTGAAAAATCAATAAATCACAAGCGAAAAAACAAACTGCGGCTATGGGTTGAAGATGACTTAAAAAAACGATTTGAAGGACGAGTGCTTCAAATCGATATACAAGTGGCATCTAAATGGGGTGAAATACAGGGAAAATCAGAGATGGCGGGTAAGCCGCTTCCCACCATTGATGGTTTAATCGCTGTTTCAGGCTTGGTAAATAACTGTGTTGTCGTTACAAGGAATATCACGGACATGCAGCAAAGTTCAGTGGAGCTTTACAATCCTTGGGAAAAGAATGCATAACACGCATCAGCCCTCTTCGGCATTGTTATTATAGCCGAAACGGCATTCATCATCAGCGTTTTCAGGGTGTTCCACCCTCGTGGGTTAATCAGATCCTGGAGAATGGATGGCGGTGGCTCTTGCGCTTACAACACACCACTACATGGCAATCAAACTACACTGACTCGCGCAAAACGACGTTTACCCACTTGATAAACATGCTGTGTACCCGCAGCAATGGCAAGTTTGTTGTTCTCAATACGCTCGCCATCAATACGCACCGCGCCTTGTTTGATCATGCGTATGGCATCAGAAGTGCTTTTCACCAAATCAGCCTGTTTCAGCAAATTGGCAACGGCAAGTTTTCCTTCCGGGGCAGGCAGTTCAATTTCCGGCATTTCATCCGGCATGGCTCCTTTTTGAAAACGGGCAATAAACGATTCTTTGGCTTGATCTGCTGCGGCCTGATTATGAAAACGGGCAATGATCTCTTCGCATAACAGGAATTTGATGTCCCGTGGGTTGGTTCCATCTTCGACCTGTTGTTTGAAATCTGTAATCTCATTCATGGGCCGAAAGCTAAGCAGCTCAAAATAGCGCCACATGAGTTCATCGGATATTGACATGAGTTTACCGAACATTTCCTCTGCCGGTTCATTAATGCCGATATAATTCCCCAGTGACTTGGACATTTTTTGCACACCATCCAGCCCTTCCAGCAACGGCATGGTAAGCACTATTTGCTGTTCCTGGCCGTACTGTTTTTGCAGTTCACGCCCTACCAATAGATTAAATTTCTGATCCGTACCTCCCAGCTCCACATCGGCTTTCATCGCCACTGAGTCGTAACCTTGAATCAATGGGTATAAAAATTCGTGGATAGCAATGGGTTGCCCGCCTTTGTACCGTTTGCTGAAATCATCACGTTCCAGCATACGTGCCACAGTATGCCGGGCGGCTAGTTGAACCAGTCCGGCTGAACCCATTTCGCTCATCCATTGCGAATTGAACATTACCTGGGTTTTATCCGGGTCAAGAATCTTGAATATTTGCTCTTGATAGGTTTTGGCATTTTCAGCTACTTGTTCCGGGGTCAGTGGTGGCCGAGTAGCGCTTTTGCCGGTGGGGTCACCGATCATGCCGGTGAAATCACCAATCAGAAACTGGATTTTGTGACCCAGATCCTGAAATTGGCGCAATTTGTTGATGAGTACGGTGTGGCCCAGATGCAGGTCTGGTGCGGTAGGGTCAAATCCTGCTTTGATGCGCAATGGCCTGCCTCGCGCCAGTTTGTTTTTGAGTTCATCCTCAATGAGGATTTCCTCCGCTCCGCGTTTGATGACTTCCAGGGCTTCACTTGTTGCTGATGTATTCATGTGTTGCACAGTTCTCGGGAATTTCAAAATTAATGGTCGGGGATTATAACGTATCTCGCACAACAAACCGGGGAAAGAGAATTTTACCAGTACCTGAGACGACCCAGCAGCTTCCTAAAACCCACTTTGTCTCTGTCAATAGTAATGCGGATATTCATGCTTCCACCTCAATACCTGTAAGAAAAAGAATACGTTATAGCCACCCTCATCACTATCGTCGATGACTCCGGAATTTCCTGAAAAATGCCCATTCGCACTCTGCCCACACACTGGAGCATCAAATTGACTTAGATTGAAAAAAGCCCCGGACGATGCCGGGGCTCAGGGGTGGATTACAATAAATCGCGTTATTGCCCCGCTTTTATTGGAAAACTTCCACAAATGACATCATGCCGGTATCCGCGTGTTCGAGGATATGGCAATGGAATTGCCAGCCCCCGGAGCGCCCCCGCTTACCCATTGCGAAGTCGGCGTCCTCAATTACCGCAACGCCACCATTTGCTTCGATGTCTGCACCGGTGAGGCCTTCAGCAGGCGAGAAATCAATCGCAATTCGAGTGATCGATACCGAACCTGCCGGACCATTACGAGATGGCAGGTTGACCATATCGACATTTTCCAGCTGCGGTGCGGGCACCACTTTCAGCACGTCACCCTCTTTGTCTTTATATATCGTTTCCAACACCTGAAAGAAAAAACCGTGCAAATGAAAAGGGTGATCACCCCCTGTCATGTTGACCAGATTCCAGACCTGAATTTCACCCACCTGTGCATCCGGCGCGTCATCACTGGTGATTTCGCTAAACGTTTTGCCGTTGATGAGGAATTTAATCGTACCATCTGCCATGGGCATGCTGTGGTTAAACGTGAGGGTGGTTTCAGCCGCACCGGTAATATCGATGGGCTCAATCGTACGCAGTTGCTCAGGCAGCTCAAGTGCTCGGGCAGGTTTGTGACTTTTCTCGAAGACCAGGCGCATCAATGGTATATCAGGATAATTACCATCCATTTCATCGTCACCCATCATGACCATGCCGTTATCCATAATATCGATGGTATGACGGCCACGGGTACTGTCTTTCCAGTACACGATCAACTCAGAGCCGGGTTTCCCCTTGGGAACAAACATAATATCGGCGCGCTGCCCCGGCACCAAAAACACATCTTCTCCGTCATGAATGGGGGCTTCCAGCAGGCCGCCATCACCACCTATGCGTGTCAGTTCGTGACCGGGCACAACAACACGCATGAACCGCGTGTTGGCAATGTTCACCATGCGCCAGCGAACAGGGACTCCCGGTTTAACATGCAGTGTCGGCATTTCGCGACCGTTAACCAGCAGGGTGTTGCCACTGCGGCCATCAATTTTTTTCAGCAAGATCTCTTCCATCGTGCCGTTAAAAAATGCTTCCACCTGACCGTGCTCATCGAGTAACACATCGTCAAGAACCAATACTTTTTGTTCGGTCGCACGAATAAAGTTGTTAACCGATCCCTTTTTCTCAGACACCAGCAATGCACCCGCCAACCCCTTTTCAACCTGTTCGTTAGAGCGCACATGCGGATGATACCAAAACAACGAGGCCTCTTTCAGCTCGAATTTATAGGTGAATGACTCCCCTGGCCGGATGGGGTTTTGTGACATCGATGAACCATCCATGTCTGCGGGCAGACGCAGGCCATGCCAATGAATGGTGGTGGGTTCAGGTAAATTGTTGGTGAAATGCACAATCAGCGTATCACCTACTGTCCCGCGAATCAGTGGCCCCGGCACAGTACCGTTGTAGGTGTAGACCTTGGAAGGAATACCCGGAATCATTTCCACATAGTCTTCACGAGCTTCGAGATTGATTTCGACAATATGTGGGTCGGGGTTAATATCCACCAATTGCTGTAAACCGAAAGCCTCGATGAATTCCCGATAGCCATTATTCGTCTCAAGATGAACCCCGGCAATATGTTGTAGATCGCCTTTGGTGTTTTCCCATGGCAGCATACTGTCGCCTTTAAAAAGCGCCATGCTGTCAGTGTATTTATCCAAATACGAAGTATCTCCGGCAGCAGCAAGTGGCAATGCGAATGCACAGCACAATAATGATGTTGTGATTGTTAATTTTTTCATGTTTTTTGTATCTCCCTCTTTGTGTTGCTTGTAATTCCATATACCGGAACCTTTTATTTTATTCATACCGTTACCAGAAATCCGTCCCGCATTCTCAACAATGTTTGCGCTCTACAGGCAATCAAATTTTCCACTAATGCATTTTTTACCAAAGAAGATAAGTGGCACGACCTGAACCTTCGCTGAAAACCAACTGATCAGCAAAAATGGAATACTGGAAAGAATAGCGATATGGTATTACTTGAGTCTAAAGCAGGAAACAAATAACTGTGATTATTTTGTAAAAAACACAACTGACAGGCACTTAACCAACAAACCATTTCCAGTTAAGGTTAGGCTTTTATCTGCATAGCCATACAAACGAAAACATCAGAATCGAGGTTGCAATAAATATGCAATAACTACGCTGCTGTTGCGTGTAACACTCACCCGCAACATTATTGCTGCTGACAACAACCTGTCGATGAAACAAAAAACAATGGCTCTGCCTACTCCCGGCTCAAACAGGCAAACAACTTTTCCTGTACCTGGTGATAGCTGCGCAATTCCTCACGAAACATACTGCCCATAACAAAATATACAAAACCCTGGTTATTTTCTGCCTGCATCAGCTCACCAACAGCACTGTAATTTGCTCCCGGCATGTTGTCTCCCGCTCCCATTTCCTGTACTTCAAAAGGAAAAATACGGACCTTGTAATCCAGTTCTTTTTTCAAACATCGACCTAACCAGCCAATGGCCGGGCTTGACTGCTCACCATAACCACTAAGAATAATATCAGCATGAGAAGCATTGGGCGTGTAAACATTATTTTTATCAAAGCTGTGTAACTGCATAACATAACTGTCAGGATCTATCGCCATCAAGGCGCGCGTAAAGGCCAACATATAACCCTTTGCCGGTGGTGTCCGCGAATCAGGTGATAATGGTGAATGCACAGGCAACTCAGCCGGGCTTGTATTCCAGGCTGCTGCACGAAAATTATTTTTGGCCATTAGTTCCAGCGCAATAATGTCAGTTTCTGCATCATGAAAACTGTGTGGCACTTGCAATACTGTTGCTGACTCCTGATCAATCGCAAAGACAAAAAAACCTTTTCCATCATATTTTTTTGTGCCTTCATCACGTTCTCGCAATACCAGCAACGGGCCCGTTTCACTCGTTTTTTCAATCAACCCAAAACCCAAACTCTCCCATTGCTGCCGCAGTTCTGAATTGTTTTCTCCGGAAAATACACGCTGAAATAATTTTTTTGCCAATGCCAATTCTGCTGCGCTTGGCAATGGTGCCTTCTCAATATCTTTCTCTGGCACACTCACCTGGGTACTGCGTACTTCACGCAACATGTCTGCCAGAGTTTCCGCTGCTGCCCACTGCGGCGCAGTCAATAACAAAAATAATAACAGGCCACCCGGCAAGGATATGCGCAACAATTGGTAACTCCAATTAGTTATTTTTTTTGGCACCGGTTCATTCCCACTGTATACATTTATTTTTCTGCTTTGAGATTTTACCTTAAACGTGTCACACCACACCGACGCATTGTAACACCCTGCGGCCATTATATTATTCCCGGGTGTTCTCGTGGCATTCTTGAGAACGTCAGCCAACAAACATGCAAGGCGCTTCCAGCTTCACCACAACAAACATTTCATCTCTGGCTTTAATCAGATAGGCCAACTACTGTTGGTTAGATGCACAAACATCTGTTTTCACCTTGTTGACTATTAACTCAATTCACTGACATGAAATAGATCACTATGCGAACAGCTGATCGTTGGCCAATCAGAACCTGATGTTGCTCCTGTCCGCACACAACCATTAAAAACTAGAATATTTTGCGGACTTTATGAGCACACTCATCACAGCACCCCAGGCTGAAAAAAACCAACGAGCGCATACAAGACACCATTTCACAACCTGCTACCTGCCCTCCTTGAAACTTCATTCACTCATTAACATCACTTTTTGCCTGTATTTTTAATTCCCGGTAGAATGTAGGCTTGATTTCATTAATGATAATCATTATCATTCGCAACAAGTTAGCCACATACTGGAAAACCGCCCATGAAACACATCCCCGCCACCCTGCTCCTCAGTCTGCTCGCGCTTGTCTTGTCTATCCCCCCTCTGACTTCTTTCGCTGATGACAGTCTGATCATCTACTCCGGCCGCAGTGATAAATTTGTTAAACCGGTCATTGCCGAATTCACCCGACAAACCGGTATCAACGTCACTTTGCACACGGGCAAATCCACGGCACTGCTCAATAAACTGCGCATTGAAGGTGCGCGCACCGATGCTGACCTGTTCCTGAGCAACGATGCGGGTAATTTGCAACGTGGCAGTGACTGGGGTCTGTTTCGTGCGATGACTCCCTCATTGGTTGCGCCCATCAACAAACGCTATCGCGCTGCCGACAATACCTGGGTAGGCCTGTCTGCCCGCGCGCGGGTACTGGTGGTCAATACACAAGGGCCGTGGGCAGACAAACTCGATTCGGTGTTCGATCTCGCCAACCCGGCACTCGATAGCAAGCTGGGTATCACCAACAGTACCAATGGCAGTTACATTGCCGGTGTAACGGTATATATGCTCGCCGCAGGCAAGGATAAAACCCGCCAGTGGCTACAAGGCATGAAAGCCAACGTGCATGGCAAGGTGTTCAACAAACATCGCCAGATCGTCAAAGCCGTTGCCAGTGGCAAATTACAGGCCGGATTAGTCAACCACTATTATATTTATCGTCATCTCGACAAATATCCTGATGCACCCATCAAAATCGTATTCCCCGACCAGGGTAAAGACGGCATGGGCGTAGCCTGGAATGTCGCTGGTATCGCCATCAGCAAACACACCGCTAAAGCAGCGCTGGCAGAAAAACTCGTGGCCTTTCTGACATCAACGGCCGGACAAAAACAATTCGCCGAGGTCAACCGCGAATACCCTGTCCGGGCCGACGTTGCCGCCAGTCCAATGATTCCCGCTGCGGGCAGCTACCGGGTTGCCGATGTGCCCATGTCAGCGCTGGGTAAACAACGTGACGCAACGCTGGACTTGATCGAAGAGGTGGGAATGCCGTGAAAAATCATCACGCATTCCTTGGAATGAGGGGTTAGATTGGCCTCTTCGTTTCTGTCATTTACCGGCCCATTGCGGGCCGGTCGGCGTTTTACCTCCCTGGGCGGGCTTGCCACTGTTGTGGTGTTGCTGGCTGCCATGCCATTGCTGTATGTCATCTACAACAGCCTGCAATTATCCACCAATGAATGGCTCCGACTATGGAGCAGCCGATTACCGGAGCTGCTGTGGAACACTCTGTCACTGGCGGTACTGGTCGCTATCGGTTGTGTGTTGCTGGGGGTATCCAGCGCCTGGTGGATCGCCCGCCGCGACTTTCCCGGGCGCAAACTTGCCACCTGGCTGATGATCCTGCCGCTCACCGTACCCACTTATGTGTTCGCACACATTTACACCACCCTGCTGGAAGAAGACGGCTGGCTAGGCCGACTCTGGCTGGGACTGTTCGGCGAAACCACACCACTGCCGGATTTATACAACATCTGGGGCGTCACTCTGATTCTTTCACTGGCCGGTTTCTCCTACGTCTTTCTGCTGGCCCGCGCTGCGCTGTCGCAGCCAACCCGCTCACTGGAAGAGGCGGCACGTATTCAGGGAGCTTCGACACTGGAGGTCTTTTGGCGGGTAAACCTGCCGCTGTTGCGCCCGGCTATCGCCGCCGGACTGGCGGTAGTGGTACTGCACGTACTGTCTGACTTTGGCGCAGTAAGCATGCTGCGTTTTCAGACGTTCACCCTGAGTATTTACCTGCAAATGAGCGGTCGCTTTGATTATCAAGCCGCTGCCGGATTATCACTGATCCTGGTGATGTTAAGCCTCACGTTTTTGGTGCTGGAACGATTCTTCCGCAGTCGCCAGCGCTATTATTCTGCGCGTCACTCACGCCAGCAACCATTACGCCGGGCCACACGACTGGAAACCAGCCTGATCTGGCTGTGGCTGGGATTGATTACCCTGCTGGCTTTTGGCCTGCCCCTGGCCTGGATGCTAAGCTGGAGCTGGCAGGCCTGGGCAGAAAATCTCATCAATGCTGAATTCTGGGGCTACGCCGGTAACTCATTGATGGTAGCGGTGATTGCCGCCACACTCGCAGTGATCGCTGCCTTCCCGGTCGCCTTTTACAATGCGCGCAAACGCTCGGTAGGCAGCCAGACCCTGCTGCAATTTTCCAGCGTTGGCTTTGTGCTGCCCGGCCCGGTGATTGCGCTGGGCATCCTCAGCTTTCTGCTCGCACAACTGCCGTTTCTTTATGGTGGACTGGCCGCATTACTCATCGCGCTGGTCATTCGCTTTCTGCCACTGGCGGTGCAATCTCAGGATGCTGCCCTGGCGCAACTCACCCCCTCAGTGGAGCAGGCCAGCCGCAGCCTCGGTGCCGGGCCACTGGAAACACTGTGGCATGTGATACTGCCGATGATTCGTGGCGGTATGGCTACAGCCTGGGTATTGGTCTTTATCGATACCCTCAAAGAACTGCCTGCAACACTGATCCTCCGCCCCACCGGCTTCGACACCCTGCCAGTACGTATATGGATTGAAGCCAGCGAAGAAATGCTGGAACTGGCTGCCCCCGCCGCACTGATGTTAGTCATCGGCACCCTCCCCGTACTGTGGATCATGATGAAAAACCATGCGGTGAAAATGGATTCAGACTGAGCAAAACTGTCGGCTTTTCTTACACTACCATCCCTCGCAATATGGGCTTGTCGACCAAAAACGCTCATCTAATTGATTTATAAAATTATATTATATTTGGCCCAAATATTGCTTATGCGCATAAAATGATCAATAATGCGCATTCAACGCAGAGTGGATTGTTTATCAACCATTGTTCGACATCCGCATGGATAGACAACACGGTTCATTACCAACCTAATTTTGTCAGCAGGCATGAGCGTATGAAAAAAAAATTCCAGCAGCTTATTAATTTTCGCCGTAACCAATATTTTTTACTCTTGCTGTGCAGCACCTTGCTCGGCAGCCCCGCTGCCTTTGCTGGACAGATCAGCGAGCAAAAACGTGCAGCAAAGGAATTACGCTGCCTGGCACTGAATATCTATTTTGAGGCCCGGGGAGAAAAACCGGAAGGGCAATTTGCCGTCGCTCTGGTTACCATGAATCGCATGCAGAGCCGACATTACCCAGACAGTGTGTGTGGTGTTGTCTGGCAAAAGCGGCAATTCAGCTGGACCCACGATGGTAAAAGTGACCGCCCCACAGACATGCGTGCCTGGGAGCTGGCCAAAAAAATTGCCCAGGTTGCCTATCAGGGATACAACAGATTATCCGCACACGGTCGCAAAGCGCTGGACTTGACCAAGGGTGCCTTACACTTCTACGCCCCCAGCCTGGCCTCACCCTATTGGGCAGAAGTCCATTCGGTCACACGCGTCATCGGTGGACATGTTTTTCTGACCGGTCGTTCTTAAACCTAAAACCCACAGCTGACTGGCCGGTAGAATGCGTTGAATTTTGTGACTGGCGAAGCGCAAAAAGCAACGTGCTATACCGGTCAACTGCGGAATTCAGGTTAAACACGGAACATCATTACACCGGCTCCTTCCAGGAAACATTGTCTTCCGACTGCATCGCACGCACACTCAGCATATAAGGCCGGGTATCAGACGACTCGTAATAGGTACGAGTCATCATTTCACTCATAATGCCGGTAGTAAAAAACTGGATAGAGACCACCACCAACAAAACACCCAATAACAGCAGCGGACGATCACCAATATTTTCGCCAAAAACAATTTTCAGCATGGCAAGATAAGTCAACATGCCACCCCCCAGCGCACCAATTACCAAACCGATACGACCAAAAAAATGCCCGGGTCTTGCGCGAAAGCGCATAAAAAAATACACAAACAACAAATCCAGTAATACCCGATAAGCACGGGAAATTCCATATTTTGACTCACCAAACTGCCGGGCATGATGCGTCACCACTTCTTCTTTAATGCGTGATGGCGAAGTATTTGATGCCACCCAGGCAGGAATAAAACGATGCATCTCACCATACAAACGTATACTTTTGATAATCGCAGCGCGATAAACTTTCAGGCTGCAACCATAATCATGCAACTCCACACCGGTGATATTACCGATCAACCGGTTAGCGATACGCGAAGGAATTTTACGCATCAGCAAATTATCCTGACGGTTCTTGCGCCAACCGGATAATAAATCCAGATCCTCCCGGAGCAAGCGTGAGACCATGCGCGGAATATCGACAGGGTCATTTTGCAAGTCACCATCCATGGTCACAATCACCTCCCCTCGTGCCGCATCAATACCTGCCTGCATGGCAGCTGTTTGACCAAAATTACGTTGCAGCTCAATAAGACGCACATGCCTGATTCCCTGCGCCGACAATAACTGACATACTTTTTGCACCGTGGCATCTGAGCTGCCGTCATCCACCAGCAACAACTCCCATTTTTCCGGATAATTGGCCAATGCCTCATTGGTGCGCTCAATCAGCGGACCAACACTGCCTTCTTCGTTATACAAAGGAATGACCACAGACAAGGGGGCCGCCGTGAAGGATGATTCGAGAGAATCAGTCTGATTAGTGGTGCTCATTAAAAGTGTGACTCCCGCATCAAGCCGCACAAACGGCCTGAATTCATTTTACGTGAATTATTTTTTGCGTGAGTATAACGGATACTTCCGGTGCAGGTCTGCGCAAAGCATTCATTCTATTGCGAGGCGGTCTCCTGCTCTGGAGCCTGGTGGGTAAATTCATGATACCGCACCTGCCGCCGGAACACGTCGATGTCGATGGGCGCAAGTACTTCATCCATCAGGCTTTTCATTGGAAGAGGGCGAGAATCCGGGCCCGTTTTTTTCCATGGCACAATGTATAACACCTTGGGCAACTCACGGGCACCCGTGATTTCGGTTTCCTCCAACTCCAACCTGACTTCGGCCACAGCCGGCACAACCAGAAATGCCAGCAATATCGGCCAGCCCCAACGTATAAAAACCCGGTTATTCAATCGCATGGCTCACCTGTTCCGTTTTTTCTGATTTTGCGTAACGAACAGGGCTTAACTTACTTAAGGCCTGGAAGCTTTTTTTCACCCATTCGTTATAAACACCCGCCACCGCACGCTCAGCATTCACGACATGTACATCAATCGCCTTTTCCTCAAAGGGAAAAGCCTGTTCTTCCAGCAAAATATCATACTGCTCCAGCTCTTCCGCTGACAGCCCCTTAGGCCGTTCTGAATTAAACAAACCTTGACCAAAGTCATTATAAATTTCTGCAATACGGTATGTGGACGCCGTAGTCACCGCCTCGATACCATAGTTCGCCGCATCCGTGTAAGCCTTGATACTTTCTTCCATCAATTTTTTCTTTTTCTGTAAATTCTGTTTCAATGGCTGTACCAAACGTACTTTTCGATACACCGTGTAAGTAGGTCCGGCAAGTTCCAGGGCAGCTTCCGCCGCAAGATAACGACTACGATCAGTGGCCGGACCTTCCTTATTTGCCTCAATAATTTTCCCTAACCAGTAATTACGTGGTAAGGCCTGTTTTTTATTGAGATAAATTGTTGCCAGCCGATGACGGGCTTCAATCGCCTCATCGAAAGGACGCGGAAATGCCGTCACGTAACGTTTATAAGCGGCAATAGCCTCGTCCTGTCGTTTTGCTTTTTCATAAAATTCAGCAATCTGCCATAGCAACAAACGTTTTTTATTGCTATCGGTTTCATTGCGATACAAAACCTCATACGAATCAGCCGCACGTTTCCAGTCACCACTTTTTTCATAGGCCAACGCCAGTTTTTCATCCGCACCAGAACGCAGCTTGTGGCGGGGATAAGCCCGCACAAATGCCTTTAATACCGGGATAGCCATGGCCCAGTCCTGATTGGCAAACAATGATGCAGCCGCATCATAATCAGCACTGGCACGAATACTGGCTTTAGGTGCCAGTTTGCCGACACGCAAAAAATGACGGGCTGCGACACGATAATGACCGGCAGCCTTGGCCTGCTCGCCTTGCTTATAAATCGCCGCAGCCAGACGTTCCATATGGCCACTGCGATCCTTGTCATTTTCCGGTGAAAGCTGCAACCGTTTCAAAGTTGCCGTTTCAGCTGCTTCATAATGGCCCAGTTCAAACTCACCCTGGGCGATAATAGCCCAGTTGATACGCAATAGTTTTTCAGTGCCCGCAACCCCATTGATCACTCGTTTGTGGCCCACCACATAATGTGCAGTGCCCACAGCATTGCGATAATCTTTCAACGCCAACAACTCTTCTGCCGCTTTAGACATCACGTTGACCGCACGCTTATCTTCAGGAAAATGTGTCACAAAACGCTTGCCACTGGCAATGGCAACTTTTTGTTTCACAACCGCCGCAGCGCCCTTTAATGATTTTACCTGCGCACGATGTGCCAATAGTGCCGCATAAGCCGCTTCAGCACTTTGTTTGTGTAACGGGTAATGATATGCCGTATATTCAAACTCTGCCGCAGCAGCCTGAACATCGCCACTGTCCAACAAGCTTTCTGCCAGCAACATATTTTTTTCTGGCGTGCTTTTATCTTTCGGGAAAGAGCGCACATAGGTGCGATACCACATTGCAGCAATACGATAATCCGCTGGCTTTTTGCTGCTTTGCGCCTGCGCGTGATAATAACCGGTCAAGTCATTCAGGTTGCTTTTCAGGTCTGGCAATAATTGCGTCAATAATTGCTGATCATGTTTTTCCCAGAAGGCCGTGCCGACACCATAGCCCATCAGCAAATCAGCTTTGGCACGTAACAGATCATCCTTTCGGCCAGCTTCTTTATAAATACCAATCACCCGCACCATAAATAAAGGTGCGCTACGGTGTAGAGGATAACGTTCCACAAAAGACATCAATGTGTCTGATGCATCTCCGGCACGTTTTTGTGTTAAATACAAATCGGCCAGACGTTCATAAATACGGAATTCATAGTCTCGCTTGCCGTAATCCTTAAAAAAGGCTGCGACACTTTCATGCCCGTTCAGGTAAGAAAAAGACAGGCTTACGATACGCAACGTGTCTTCCAGCAACTCCAGTTCACTGCGGGAAAAATCAGAAA
>Ga0256839_1003761_pt1 | contig 15365 bp, 14 predicted proteins | sample 354166metaG_FD_185968 | JGI IMG/M metagenome (GOLD analysis project Ga0256839, IMG submission 185968) | Hydrothermal vent microbial communities from Mid Atlantic Ridge, Atlantic Ocean - 354-166 | ecosystem: Environmental > Aquatic > Marine > Hydrothermal vents | place: Atlantic Ocean: Mid... | reverse complement strand
ACCCCAACAATCAAAGCCAAAAATATGTCTACCCCATGTTATGAACACGTTGGGGTTCGTGCCTCACCCCAACCTACCGGACTGAGATTTAACTCAACCCCTAACTCAACTCCGCCTTTTGATCCCGATTCAACAACGCCTGCACAGCATCCTTCGGTTTGCGGGCGTCATACAGCACAGCATAAACCTGTTCGGTGATGGGCATATCAACACCCTGACTCAATGCCAGATCATGCACTTCGCGTGCGGTCTGCACGCCTTCCACCACCTGATCAATAGCCGCCAGCGCCTCTTCCAAAAACTTGCCCTGCCCCAACGCCAAACCAAGCCGGCGATTACGGGACTGATCGTCGGTGCAGGTCAGCACCAGATCACCCAGACCCGCAAGCCCCATGAAAGTCTCGCGCTGGCCATGCAGGGTTTCACCCAGGCGCATCATTTCTGCCAGCCCCCGGGTAATCAGTGCGGTACGCGCATTGGCCCCATAGCCCAGACCATCGGCAATACCCGCAGCAATGGCGAGCACATTCTTCACCGCGCCACCCACCTCGACACCCGTAACATCATCGTTTGTATAAGCACGGAAGGTTTTGCTGTGCAAACGCGCCGCCATGTCGGCGGCAAACACAACATCGGTGGATGCCACCGTCACCGCCGTGGGCAGACCTTCAGCCACTTCACGCGCAAAAGTAGGACCGGAAACAACCGCAGTAGCAATATCGTTGCCCAACACCTCTTCCGCCACTTCATGCAACAACTTACCGGAACCGGACTCCAGCCCCTTGGTGGCCCATGCCAATCGCGCATCACTTTTCAACAACGGCCGGAGCTGGGTAAGCACCGCACGAAAGGCATGGCTGGGCACAACAACCAACACATCCTGCACATCCACCAATGCCGAGCCCAGATCCGCATCAAGCGACAGCTGTTCGGGCAAAGGTACACCGGGTAGATAACGCTCATTACAACGTGCGGTAGCGATGTTGGCCATCAATTCAGCTTCATGCCCCCACAGGGTGACCGAACCGCCGGCACGGCACAGCTGGATAGCCAATGCCGTGCCCCAGGAACCAGCACCAAGTACGGCAATGGGGCGTTGTTGTTTAGTCATTCATGATCCTGGATCTCATGTGAATGAAATCACCCGAAATAAAAACTGCATGCACAATCAAGGTAAAAATCAGTGTACAACTTCTTTTGCCGAAGCATCCGCTTGCTGTTTATGTTGCGCCAGCAGGGCATCAAAATTGACAGGAGCCAATAACAACTGAGGAAAACCACCCTTGCTGACAAGATCAGAAACCGCTTCACGCGCATACGGAAACAAAATGTTTGGACAGTAACTGCCCTGCATGTGAACACGCTCATCGTCATTAAACCCGCTCATGGTGAACACACCCGCTTGATGCACTTCGGCCAGATAAGCGGTGTTGTCACCCAGTTTGGCCGTCACCGTCACTGTGAGCACCACCTCCATCACCTCGTCGGTCAACGGCTTGCCAGCAGTCTGCAATTCCACATTGACATCCGGCTTCCACTCTTCGGTGAAAATCTCCGGTGAGTTAGGCGTCTCAAAAGAGGTATCTTTGAGGTAAATTTTTTGCAGAGCAAATTGTTGCTCGGCCTGTTCACCGCTTGCAGCGGCGTTTTGTTCTTCTTTTTTATCATCTGACATGAATGCTATTCCAAATTAGGCCCAAACGGGCGAAAGAAAAAGATTTTAACGGGTTACGGGTGTTAGCGCACCTGCTCACCCACCCAGGCCAGCAGGTTCGGCAAATCAACAGCACCGGACAATCGCGCAATTTCCTTGCCCTGCCTGAAAATCAACAGCGTGGGAATACTGCGAATGGCCAGTTGCGCAGACAGCGACTGTTCCTGCTCGGAATTAATTTTCACCAGACGCATACCAGGTTCAAGCAGCCCGGCCGCCTCAGCAAATACCGGAGACATCATTTTGCAAGGGCCACACCACGAAGCCCAAAAATCCACCAGCAAAGGCAAATCACTTTTAAGAAGATGACGTTGAAAACGGCTCTGATTAAGATTAAGCGGCTCACCCGTGAACAGTGGCTTATGACAGACACCACAGGAACCGCCTGCGGCCAGCTTCTCCTGTGGCATCCGGTTGATACCATCACAGTGAGGGCAAACAATGTGCAAACTATCACTCATGAATGCTGTGTGGGGTCGGTGTGCCGTTTATTCAAGTCCTGCTTATTCCAGCCCCAGCAATGAATCAAGCTCATCGTCCATATCCAGCTCAACCAATTCATCAAAACCACCGATGTGTTGATCACCAATAAAAATTTGTGGCACGGAATCACGCCCGGCACGCTGCTCCATTTCTTCACGCTTACCGGCCTCCTCATCAACACGAATTTCCAGATAAGCCACGCCCTTTTTTTTCAGCAGGCTTTTTGCACCCGCACAATAACCACAAAAGGCAGCGGTATACATCACAATTTCAGGTGTCTTTTTTTGACGGGTCATTTCATTCATGCCACAGAATCCTGAGGCTTGCTGTTCGCTGCCGGTGCGTCTTGCAGGCCCAACAGAACATCCAGCTCCCCTTTGTCCTCCAGCACATACATATCGTCACAATCACCGACATAAACATCACCCACAAAAATCTGCGGCACCGAAGCCTGACCGGAGCGCGCTTCCATTTCGCTGCGTTTCTCGGTGTCTTCATCAATGAGAATTTCCTCAAAACTGATATTTTTTGCTTCCAGCAACTCGATAGCACGAGTACAAAACGGGGATTCGCGGGTACAATAAACCAGCACCGGGTTTTTGGTTTCACTGGTTTCTGCATCGCCCGGCTCGTTTTTTTCAGGCTCAGGCTTGGGCGGTTTGCCATCTTTCGTTGTGGTAGGCAGATTGGTACGCTCCCAAGCCAACATACCACCACCGATGTTATGCACATTGGTGAAACCCTGTTTTTTCAATTTGGTTGCTGCCTGCGCAGAACGGGCACCGGAACGACACACCATCACCACGGCATGATTTTTGTACGCTTGCAGCTCCTGAATACGATCATCCAGCATACCCAATGGAATATGAAGCGCATTCATCACATGGCCTTCCTTGTATTCCTTTTCAGTACGTACATCCACTACCAAGGCATTTTTATGATTAATCAGCTGCACCGCTTCGCTGGCCAAAACCATAACCACCGCACTCGGCCCAAACCAGGTGCGCGCCAATAAAAACAAAATGATGGCCAAAGCCAGAAACAACTCCCAGTTACCGCTGACAAAATTACCAAATTCCTGCATAACGCTCATCTAAACCTGTATTTTTTGAAGGGTGTGCTGAAAACCGGATGGGCCGCCACGCTTTGCTTGATAGCAGGCTATGTTTCATGCGGCACCGTGATGGCATGGAATCCCAACCAACGTCCGGCATTGGCTGGGCACTATATAGACAGGGATCAAAAAAGAAAAGCACCAGTCAGTGATGTTGCCGGCAAAACAGGGAACAGGCCGGAAACCCATCAAAATCATCTGAAAGCAGATTGTGCGTAATGCTTAATCCGGATTACAAAAAACTTCGCGCATCATGCTGATCAGGCGCAAAGTACGCCCATCACCCACCCGGTAAAAAACGCGATTGGCATCTTTGCGCGACATCAAAATACCTTTGTCACGCAATATGGCCAAATGCTGGGAAATATTACTCTGCGAGGTACCCACCATAGCGACAATGTCCTGCACACTGATTTCCCGATCACCCAGCGCACAGAGAATCTTCAGTCGTAGCGGATGCGACATGGCCTTGATGGAACGAGAGGCTCTTTCGATATCCTCATCACGCGTAATCAGATGCTCCGTTGTATTCATACATCATCACCATAAAATCAAATACATTTTAATAGGCTGTCAAAAAAGACATCCTGCCCTTTTCAAAACACGAAAAGTAAAAATCTTGCAGTCTTCGATTTTACCGACACGTCCATATTATCGGAACAACCTGCTAAAAAGTTGTACAACCAGTGGAAAATTCCCACCATTACCGGGCCATCTGACAGCACCCTTGCTTAACTATACAGCATCCCGCAACTTGAACAATTAATAATATTCGTGCCATAGCCACAGGCGCACGGGTTGCCGCAAAAGATATTTCGGCTTAAATTTGAATTAATTCGTTATCAAAACCACCTGACATATTTTGTAAAAGATCAGGAAGCGCAGTAAATACTTTTCACAAATCGAAAAAATCATTTAAAATGATTCCCTCACATCCACCTCATCCTTAACTTCTAAAGAGCAAACCTGAGTACATGCCAAGCACACCAGCACCCGTGATGACCATCATCCTGGATGGTTGGGGTTACAGTGAAGACCCTGAATCCAATGCCATCATTAACGCCAATACACCCGTATGGGATGCTCTGTGGGCGAAATACCCGCATACGCTGATTAAAGGCTCCGGCCCGGAAGTCGGTCTGCCCAGCGGGCAAATGGGTAACTCCGAAGTCGGCCACTTGAACCTGGGAGCAGGCCGCGTGGTCTACCAGGAATTCACCCGCGTCAGCCGCGCCATTCGCACTGGTTCGTTTTTCACCAACCAGACACTGACCGATGCCGTGGACTTAAGTATCGAGACTGATCGCGCCATACACATTCTCGGTCTGCTCTCCGACGGTGGAGTACACAGCCATGAAGAGCACATCTGCGCCATGGTCAAACTGGCTGTGGAACGTGGCGCGAAGCATGTTTACCTCCACGCTTTTCTGGATGGCCGCGATACCGCGCCCAGAAGCGCAGAGACCTACATTGCCTCCATGCAAAAAACCTTCGACGAACTGGGTGGCGGACGCTTTGCCTCCATCATCGGCCGGTATTACGCCATGGACCGCGACCACCGCTGGCCCCGGGTGCAGGCTGCCTATGACCTCATCACCCAGGGTAAATGTGAGTTTGAAGCCCCCACCGCCCAGGCCGCCGTGGATGCTGCCTATGCCCGTGATGAATCTGACGAATTCATCCAGGCCACACGTATTGTGCCACCCGGTGAAACACCCGTGGAACTGCGTGATGGCGACGTGCTGATTTTCATGAACTACCGGTCCGACCGCGCCCGACAAATTACCCGCCCCTTTATCGAACCGGACTTTGACTGTTTCGAGCGCACGGTGACCCCCAGGCTAGGCGCCTTTGTCAGCCTTACCGAATACAGCGCTGACTTTGACGTTCCCGTGGCCTTTCCTCCGGAACGCCTGCACAATGTTTTTGGTGAATACATCGCTGACCTCGGGCTACGCCAATTGCGCATTGCCGAAACTGAAAAATATGCCCATGTCACCTTCTTTTTCAATGGCGGTCGCGAAGAACCCTTTGATGGTGAGGATCGTATTCTGGTGCCCTCTCCCGATGTAGCCACCTACGACCTTCAACCTGAAATGAGCGCGCCGGAACTCACCGATAAACTGGTAGAAGCCATTCTCAGCAAAAAATACGACACCATTATTTGCAATTACGCCAACCCGGACATGGTGGGCCATACCGGCAACCTCGAAGCCACCATTCAAGCTATTGAGGCGCTGGATGTTTGTCTCGCACGCGTAGTGGAAGCACTGGAATCGGTGGGCGGAGAAGCGCTGATTACCGCCGACCATGGCAATGCCGAACTGCTCAACAACAAAGAAACAGGGCAGGCACACACCGCTCATACCTCCAACCCGGTACCCCTGATTTATCTGGGCCGCCCCGGCAGACTGGCAGACACTGGCTCACTCTGTGACGTTGCCCCCACCATGCTCAAACTCATGGGAGTAGACATCCCCACCGAAATGGGTGGGCGCAATCTGGTTACGTTGACCACAGACGACGATGTGGCGGGAGATGAAAACGCTTAATTCCCTCTGTCGTTTTACAGGCACCCCGGCGATCACTCGTGGTGGAAAATTCACCACTGTTGTTTTCGCAGCCCTTTTGGTGCTGCTCACACTGGGCTGCTGGCCATTAACATCACAGGCCGCTGACAACGACCCGACAAATGGCCAAAAACTGGAACAACTGCGACAACAAATTCAAGTGCTACGTCGCGAGCTGGATTCTGACGTGCAACGCAAACAAAGCCTGCAATCCAGACTGCAACGCAGCGAACGCCATATCGGTAAAGTCGTCGCCCTGCTGAAAAAACTCAAACATCAGCTGCGCACACAACAACGCGAACTGAAAAAACTCAACACCCGTCGCAGTGGGTTACAATCAGACCTGCACAAACACCGCGTCGCACTGGCCCAACAAATTCGTGCAGCCTATACCATCGGCCAACAGGAATACGTGAAAATCCTGCTCAACCAGCAGGACCCCGCTGCGGTTACCCGCACTCTTACCTATTACGATTATTTTCATCGCGCCCGACTGGCACGCATGCAAGACATCGATGAAGACCTCGCCGAGCTACGCACCGTCGAAAAAAAGATCCAGCAAAAAACCCAAAAGCTGGAAAAAACCCGTGAGGAGCAAAATCGCGAAAAGACACAGCTGGAAAAAACCCGACAACAACGCACCCATGTACTCGCCGGACTGCAACAAAAAATTCTCGCCAAAGGTGAGCGTCTATCGTTGATGGAAGAAGATAAACGCCGTCTGCAACGACTGCTGGACAGCCTCGCCACCATTTCACGTCCCAGTCCGATGACGCCGGAGGGCCACGAATCAGAATTCACCTCCGAAGGCAGCGAACACACGCCGTTTGCCAAACTGCGTGGAAAGCTGCGCTGGCCATCACGGGGCCAACTGACCACCCGTTACGGCAGCGCCCGCAAAGTCGGCAAACTCAAATGGCAAGGCGTCAATATCAGCGCCCCCGAAGGCACCGAGGTAAGCGCCATATCCCACGGTCGTGTGGCTTTTTCCGACTGGCTGCGAGGTTTTGGCCTGCTCACCATTATTGATCATGGTGATGGTTACATGAGTTTGTACGGTGGCAATCAAAGCTTATTCAAGGAAGTCGGTGACTGGGTGGAAGCAGGTGAGGTCATTGCCAGCGTGGGCAAGAGTGGCGGACGCAAAGACGCTGCCCTATATTTTGAGATTCGCCACAACGGCAAACCCAGCAACCCGCTCAAGTGGTGCCGAAACAAGCCGAAAAGAGTCTCAGCGGCCTCGTGAAAAGATGGAAAAATATTGCCTGATTCACAAGTTAGACAGAGTCCTGCATAATCGGGCTGAATTTTTCAGCGTAAGCACTATCAATACAACAACTGTGTTTCTTTATTCGGGCCGTTTTCCGGCCTGCGGAGTTATTCATGAATGCAAATTTACGCACCTTGTTGGTGCTGACTATCGGTTTGATCCTTGGTATTACTCTGGCTATCGGCCAGGGCGTTTTTGCGGACAAGAGCGCGAGCAAAGCCACCAGCGCCCTGCCGCTGGATGAACTGCGCAGTTTCACGGAAGTATTCTCCCGCATCAAAAAAGATTATGTGGAAGAAGTCAGCGACAAAACGCTGCTGGAAAATGCTATCCGTGGCATGTTATCCGGCCTCGATCCCCATTCCAGTTATCTGGACCCTGAGCACTTTAAAGAACTGCAAGTGGGCACTTCCGGTGAATTCGGCGGTCTCGGCATCGAAGTGGGCATGGAAGACGGCTTCGTCAAAGTCATTTCCCCCATAGACGATACCCCTGCACAACGTGCCGGGGTGAAAGCCGGTGATCTGGTGATTCGTCTCGATGAAAAACCCGTGAAAGGCATGACCCTGCACGATGCCGTGAAGATCATGCGCGGCAAGGTGGGTACCGACATCGTACTCACCATCATCCGCGAAGGTGAAGAAAAACCGCTGAAAATCACCATTACTCGTGACACCATCAAAGTCAAAAGCGTGCGGGCCCGAGACCTGGGTGACGGCTTTGGTTATTTGCGCGTTTCGCAATTCCAGTCACGTACCGGTGAAAATCTCGCCGAAGCCATCGAAAAACTGAAAAAAGACAACGATGGCAAACTTAACGGCCTGGTGCTGGATCTGCGCAATAATCCTGGTGGCGTACTCAATGCCGCAGTGGAAGTCAGTGACGCCTTCCTCGAAACCGGTCTCATCGTTTACACCCAGGGCCGCATCGCCGATTCCGAAATGAAATTCAATGCCACACCACGTCGCCTGCTGGATGGTGCGCCGTTGGTGGTGCTAGTGAATGGTGGCTCGGCATCCGCATCCGAAATCGTCGCTGGTGCATTACAGGATCACAAGCGCGCGGTGATTATCGGCACGCGCACCTTCGGCAAAGGCTCGGTGCAAACCATTCTGCCCCTCAACGAAAAAACTGCACTTAAACTGACCACTGCACGTTATTACACGCCATCCGGTCGTTCTATTCAGGCAGAAGGTGTGACACCGGACATCATCCTTGAGCCACTCAAGCTCACTAAACTGGAAGGCATGGGAGAGCGTGTCAAAGAAGCCGATCTTTCCAGGCATCTCGATAATGGCAACAGTAAAACCCAAAACAAGGACGATAAAAAAGATAATGAAAAGGACAGCAAAAAGAAAGACGAACCTGAGTTGTCCCTGGCTCAAAGAGACTACCAGCTTTTTGAAGCGCTCAACGTGCTCAAAGGGATGAGTATTGTTCTGCGCCAAAAGTAAGCTCTGACTGAATTGCCAAGAGTATATGTATATACATGACGGCACTGCATTCAACCGCGGGCAAAAACACACACACGCCTGCCCTGGTGTTCGCGTTGATGATGGGCGGCTGGATATCAAATACGGCGGTGTTCGCAGGAACACCGCCTGACCGGTCAACCCACAGTCATCAACCTGCTATCGGCATCATCATCGATGACATGGGCAACCTTGAGCAGCGCGACAAACGTGCCCTGCAACTGCCCGGCCCGGTCACGTTTGCCTTTCTGCCCCATACCCCCCACGCCCGCAAACTGGCCGAGCTTGCCCACCGGCTCAACAAAGAAGTCATACTGCATTTGCCTATGCAGCCCATCGAAAATGACAAAGTCGGGCCAGGCGCACTGACTTTGCATATGACAGCCCGGCAATTTGAGCAACAGTTAATATCAGACTTTGCCGCCATTCCACACATTGTCGGCATCAACAACCACATGGGCAGCCTGCTCACCCAGCACCCTGGTCACATGCAATGGCTAATGAGCGAATTGAGCAAACGCAAAGACCTTTACTTTGTTGACAGCTACACCAGCAAAAACAGCATTGCCCAACAGCTCGCCAACGAAAACCAAATACCCAATATGCGTCGCGATGTATTTTTAGACCATGACAGAAACCCGGACACTATTCGTTTTCATTTGCAACGCCTGATCAACAAAGCACGCAAAAATGGCACTGCATTGGCCATCGGCCACCCCTTCCCGGAGACCATTGCCGTACTGAAAGAAGAACTACCCAAACTCCGCGCACAGGGCATCATCCTGCTGCCGGTATCACAGCTAGTCCACCAAACCTTGAAGAGGTCAACATCATGGCAAGCGTCCTTGTCCCATTAGCTCAAAGCTGCGAAGAACTGGAAGCTGTTACCATTATTGATTTATTGCGCCGCGCAGACATCGAAGTCACCACTGCCGGACTCGATGCACAACCTGTTACCGCCAGCCATGGTGTCGTGCTCATTCCCGATACCACACTGGATAATGCATTAAAAAAAGAATACGACATGGTGGTATTACCGGGCGGATTACCCGGCGCGGATTACCTTGACCGGGATGACCGCATTCAACGCCTGTTAAAAAAGATGGCCAGCGACGGAAAATTCACCGCGGCCATTTGCGCCGCCCCCAAAGTACTTGCCAGTGCCGGACTGCTCGATGGCAAGCATGCTTCCGCCTATCCCGGAACCCTGGAAGAACATCGTTTTGATAACGTCACACTGGAACCGGCGTCCGTAGTAAAAGATGGCAATGTTATTACCTCACGCAGCCCCGGGACTGCCATGGATTTTGCATTGGTATTAATTGAGAACCTGGTCGGGATAAAAAAACGTGAAGAAGTGGAGGCTGGACTGGTACGCACATAAACGATTGCGTATACACCCAAACACTCTATGAATATTCGCAACCTGCTATCCAATCCGCTTGAGTGGCGCTGGCTTGCCACATGGCTGTTGCTGCTGTGTGTAATCCCGCTCCTGTCCATCTATGGTCGCCGTTTACAGGCATTCAGCCGGGAACACCTCAATACCGATATTCTGGCCTGGGTCATCGCTGTGCCCACGTTGTTATTGGCGGTCATCTTTTTACTCGACCAGGCACGACGATACGGCTACCGCCGTCTCTGGCACCTGGTCTGGGCATTGGCCCTGTTCGGCATCCTGCCTCTGACCTTAAATGCCGTGGAAGAGCGCCTGCATTTCCTGGTTTTTGGTGCCTTTGGCCTGGTCACCGGGCGCACCTTCACAGGCAAAACAGGGCTGCTGCTGGGCATCTCTGCCGCGGGCCTGGACGAGTTGTTGCAGTGGGCGCTGCCCGACCGGGTGGGTGACTGGCGGGATGTGGGTTTCAATCTGTTGTCCGTACTGGGCGGCTTGCTGCTGGCGAAACTGGGGCGGCGCTGATGCGATTCCTCACTCTTGCCATCGCCCTCATCAGCTTCAGCACCCTCGCCCCGGCACAGGCGCTACGCCTCATTGCGCTGGATGTCGGCGAAGGACAGGCTATCCTGCTCCAACATGGTGAACGCGGCATTCTCATCGATACCGGCCATGCGGGACAGGCACCGCAGGTACTTCAAGCCCTCACAGAGAATGGCGTGCAATCACTGGATCTGCTCATTCTGACCCATCTGCACCCTGACCATGCCAGTGGCTACTTTCGTTTGCGCGAGGCTTACCCGGCCACACCGGTACTGGATACCCAGCACCCACTCCCCCTCAATGTTGCACCAGACATGGTGCGCTGGGTCAATGAAAGCCTGTCCACCGACCCTTTGCGCCGCCGACTTTCCGCCGGGGACATCCTGCCCTGGGGAGATGTGCGCATCGAAGTCCTGTGGCCCGCAGCTTTCGTGAACGCTAATCTTAACCGCCACTCACTGGTACTCCACATCCGCCACGGCAAGCGCAGCGTGCTGCTTATGGGAGATGCTGACAAGGAAGTGGAACAACAGCTGTTACGCCAAAAAGAAACCCTCGCCGCCGACGTACTCATTGTTGGTCACCACGGTGCTGCCGACGCCAGCGATGCTGCCTTTCTTGCTGCCGTACAACCAGCTTACAGTGTGATCTCCGTCAATCACAATAACCTGCGCGGCTACCCGGCCTCAGACACACTGCGCCGCCTCGCCGCAACAGGCGGGCAGATTCTGCGCACCGATGAACGGGGCGATATCTGCCTCCGCCTGCCAATAACAGAGCCCGTCACACACTGCGGACAGCAGTAAAGCTCAACCACTCCCCGCTAAAATAACGGGATTGTAAAAACCCCAAAATATCATCTTAATCGTGGTCTGCCTTTTACATTTTCCTCTGATTTATTCAGACATAACATAAACAAGACAAATTTTCTGCGCCCTTGGACAACCGGGAACGAATGCTTTGCTATGCATACGATTTTTGTATAAATATCACACAAGTTCTATCTAACGTGAACTAAGAACCCAAAATACGCTTCAAAAAAAATCAATCATTTACAATGCCCCGGTAGCGATATATCAGCAATATCGCAAATCAACTTATTGATTTATAGCTAATAATTTAGCATTTAACTCACGTTATAATGTTGATTGCTTTGTTGGTGACTAAAAAACTTGATCATGAAATAATGGTTCCGGTCACTGACAGAGCACCCACATTTCTGCGTTGTGAAATACTGTGCTTGTATGTTTTCAGAAAGACTGGAGTCCGTGCCATTGCTCGTGAGTCTCATGGCAATGATAATGGGTATGATTTTTTATTCGACTTGAGTTGTGACAAAAAACAAGAATAAGAATGAAACAAAGAATGGAAAGGAGTCTGTTATGTCGTCAGTGAAGTGGATTCAGGGTATTGTTATTTTTTTATCGTTGTTGCTGGGAGCATGTGGTGGCCCCGGCCCTTCAGATCCGGTAACGACGATCACTAACCCGGAAAACGGGAGCGTCCATCCCGAAAACAGCGATATTTCCTTCACCGGCACCGGCTCGGACGATGAAGATGGCACATTAAGCGGGGCCAGTCTTGAATGGTCGTCCGATACCGATGGCCAGCTGGGCACGGGTACGGCTGTATCCTCCACGCTTTCCCCAGGCAGCCACACCATCACACTAAAAGCCACGGACAGTGACGGTGCGACAGATACCGACACCATCACCATCACGGTTAATGCAGCACCCGTCATCGATACCATACAGGCAAGCCTGACCCGTGTGAACGTCGGCACACCGACCACACTCAGCTGGACCATTACCGATGCAGAAAATAATACGCTGACCTGTGGCCTGGATATCGATGGAGATGGCACAGACGAACACACCATTGATAACTGTGCCAGCGGCTCGCAAGCCCATGTTTATACGCAGACAGGGAATTACGAGATACGCCTGACAGTGACAGATGGTGTCAACACCGTGGTACAGCAAAGCATAAATATCACGGTGACTCCCGAGGGTACAGTTGACGCGCCACCACAAATAGACGGTTTTAATGCAACCCCGGATGCACCAAAAACAAATAATGCCATGACCCTGAACTGGACTGTCAGTGATACGGACAGTGATATGCTGACCTGCAAACTGGATATCGATGCCGACGGTACAAATGATTACACCGTTAGTGACTGCGCCAACAACACCTCACAAGTACATACCTATACGCAAACAGGCACTTACAAGGTGCGCCTGGCGGTTGAGGATGGCGCAAATTCTCCGGTATTAGCAGAGATTGATTTGACAGTATCATCGGCGGCACCGGTCATCAGCGAGTTCACCGTAAATCCTGATCCGGCCTATTCAACAGTAGCAACTACCTTTTACTGGCAGGTCAGCGACCCGGAGAATGATACGCTGACCTGTATGCTTGATATCGACAATGACGGAACAGACGACTACACCATTAACGACTGTGCCAACATTGCCTCTCAGGAACACACCTATGCATCAAGCGGTAATCGCACAGCACAACTGACTGTTCGTGATAGCGCCAATGATACACAGGCCACATTATCGCTGATGGTCAAGTCACACCTTTTACTGGATGTTACCGTCGATGGGCCGGTAAGCCCGGGTGGGAGAGCGCTTTATACGATGACAGTAAGTAATGTCTCTGCTACAGAGATAACTGATGTTTCTGTGGTGTATGCGATTCCGGCAGAACTCCACTTTCACCCGACAGCTGATGCCGAGCCGGATACAAACTGCGACAGCACATGTATTGGCGGGGCAAATGCTTCCTGGGCACTGGGCACACTGGCCGCAGGTGAGAGTCGCACCATTACTGTTAATGCCGTTGTACTATCATCACTGGATGTACCGACAGGCGCCCTGATCAATGTACCGATCCGGGTCACCTCACCGGACATTATCGACATTGTTAACATGACCAAAACAGTAGCCGTGAACAACAGTCCAATGCCACAACTGGCTATGAGCGCCTCGAAAGATCCGGTCATACCGGGTGATACCCTCGTATATCAGTTCAACATTGGCAATATCAATGCAACGGCACTGAGCAACTCTGAATTACGTGCAGTTTTGCCTGTGGGAGTTACTGTTAATAACATCAGTGATGGCGGAATCCAGGACGACGCCACTGGCGAAATCATCTGGACCATGGCCGGTCTTGCGGCAGACGACACTGTCCAGCGGGAAGTCAGTGTCACCGTAGACACCAGAGCCATTGCCGGTCAGATCCTGACGGCCCGTGCAGAGCTGAGGCACGATGAGGGGGTTGCCCTGGATGGCAATGCCGAACACTCGGTAACAGTTGTAGCTGGCACATTTCCATTGACACTGAATATCAGCGCCGCACATGGTCCGGCAGTTGCAAACAAGCGTCTACCTTACAACATCATTGTTAGCAATATATCTGCTGAGCCGGTTAACGCCGTGGAAGTACAATTCCGGGTACCACCACAACTTCAGTTTCATCCATCAGCTGATGCTGAACCGGATACAGACTGTGAAAACACATGCGCTGATGGCGCGGAAGCCTCCTGGGCACTGGGTACACTGGCCGCAGGCGGGAGTCGTACCATTACTATTGACGCCGTCGTATTATCGCCATCGGATGTCCCAACAGGCACCCTGATCAATTCGTTGATCCGGGTCACTTCGCCGGAAGTAATTGACAATATTAATGAACCCAAAATAGTAGCGGTGAATAACAGCCCAATGTCACAGCTGACCATGAGCGCCTCGAAAAACCCGGTCATACCAGGTGATATTCTTGTATATCAGCTTGACATTAGCAGCATCAATGCGATGGCATTGACCAATCTTGAATTACGCACCACTCTGCCTGAGGGAGTCACCATCAACAGCATCAGTGATGACGGAACCCTGGACGATACTACTGGCGAAATTGTCTGGACCATTAGCAGCCTTGCAGCAGACACTACCATTCAGCGGAAAGTGAGTGCCACCGTAGACATCGGTACCATCGCGGGTCAGATTCTGGCAGCCCGTGCAGAATTAAGACATGACGGTGGCAGCACTCTGGATAACAGTGCCGAGCATGCTGTAACGGTCATAGCCAGCACACTTTCAACGAAATGGAGTTCACCAATCGGCATCCATGTGCCGGGCCGGGAAACTTATCTGGAAGTCCAGGATTCATTACCGGTCAACTGGGTAATCACAGGGCTGGGGTTCAGGGCGCACGAAGGGGTAATAACCACAATGTTAATAAATGCTCGTGAAGTTACAGCGACGGGCTTGCAAGGCAACATGGAAAAACGTAGCGGCAGCGCTCCTGATAACCCGTTAGAAGTAGAAGCGAATTGTCCGCTTGGCTCAGTGGTTACGGGCGTCGCCATGCGTGAAGCAAATGACAATATTACTAATCTCAGATTACGATGTTCCCGGTTTGTTGCCGAAACCCAACAGGTGGACTATTGGATATTTCAATATGTTGCAGCCTTCAGCTCAATGGCTCATGCTGGCGCGGTATATGAAATCGAATTTACTTTTAACAATCTCGTCCCTTTTAACGACTATGGGAAAGTTTTTTTGACGGGTTTTGGTGCGCGTGACAAAAGCGACAGCATGGAAAATATATGGGGTCAAATCAGAATACTGCGCTAGTTAAGTCTGCGCTTTTCACTGCTCACTGAAAATAAATATTGATTGTCATTGATGCCCGGGGGCTTGTTGAGTTCCAAAAACCGGCCCCCACCGGATAAAAAACGGGTTCGGCCCTTCGGCTTGGGTCTGAAAACAGCGTCAGGCCTGATTATCTTTTTTC
>Ga0256839_1003760_pt1 | contig 15366 bp, 10 predicted proteins | sample 354166metaG_FD_185968 | JGI IMG/M metagenome (GOLD analysis project Ga0256839, IMG submission 185968) | Hydrothermal vent microbial communities from Mid Atlantic Ridge, Atlantic Ocean - 354-166 | ecosystem: Environmental > Aquatic > Marine > Hydrothermal vents | place: Atlantic Ocean: Mid... | reverse complement strand
TTGGCGTTCAGGGCGCCCTGCTTGAAAGCCATGGAGCCAGCGATCTTGAAAGCCATCTCACTGGAATCCACATCATGGTAGGAGCCATCGTACAGGGTGACCTTGACATCGACGACCGGGTAACCGGCAATCACGCCATTCTCCATCTGCTCCTGTACGCCCTTATCCACGGACGAGATGTATTCTCTCGGCACGACACCACCCACGATCTCGTTGACGAACTCATAACCAGCGCCACGCTCCTGGGGCTCCAGGCGCAGCCAGACATGACCATACTGGCCACGGCCACCGGACTGGCGCACAAACTTGCCTTCCTGCTCAATCGCATTGCGGATGGTTTCGCGATAGGCCACCTGGGGCGCCCCCACATTGGCCTCGACACTGAATTCACGCTTCATGCGGTCAACGATGATTTCCAGATGTAGCTCGCCCATCCCCGAAATAATGGTCTGCCCGGACTCTTCGTCCGTATGGACCCGGAAAGAAGGATCCTCGGCAGCCAGCTTGCCCAAGGCGATACCCATCTTTTCCTGATCCGCTTTGGTCCTGGGCTCGACGGCAACAGAGATCACGGGCTCTGGAAACTCCATGCGCTCAAGAGTGATGATATTATCCAATGCGCACAGGGTGTCGCCGGTGGTGACATCCTTGAGCCCAACCGCCGCGGCGATATCCCCTGCGCGGACTTCCTTGATCTCTTCGCGCGAATTGGAATGCATCTGCACGATGCGTCCGATGCGCTCCTTTTTGTGCTTGACCGGATTGTAAATGGAGTCACCGGACTTGATCACGCCCGAGTACACGCGAAAGAAAGTCAGGGTACCGACGAAAGGATCGGTGGCAATCTTGAATGCCAGGGCTGCAAACGGCTCGTTGTCATCGGCATGACGCTCGGCTTCCGTCTCTTGCGCATCGTCCAGCACCCCCTTGATGGGCGGCACATCGATCGGCGAAGGCATCAACTCGATCACTGCGTCAAGCATGGCCTGCACACCCTTGTTCTTGAACGCGGAACCACACAGCGCCGGGATAATCTCGTTGTTCAGGGTGCGGATGCGCAGCCCTTTCTTGATCTCCTCCGCCGTGAGCTCACCGCCTTCGAGATACTTCTCCATGAATTCGTCGTTGGCTTCGGCGGCGGCTTCGACCATTTTCTCGCGCCACTCCTGGCATGCATCCTCCATGTCAGCCGGAATGTCACGCTCCTCGAAGCTCATGCCCATGGTCTTGTCATCCCAATAAATAGCCTTCATCTTGATGAGATCGACAACACCTTCAAAATTTTCTTCTGCGCCAATCGGCAGCTGGATCGGCACCGGATTACCGTTCAGCCTGTCCTTGATCTGCCCCACCACGCGCAAAAAATCCGCGCCGGCGCGGTCCATCTTGTTGACGAAGGCCAGACGCGGCACTTCGTATTTGTTGGCCTGACGCCAGACAGTCTCGGACTGGGGCTCGACGCCACCCACCGCGCAAAATACCGCGCAGGCGCCATCCAGCACACGCAGGGATCGCTCCACCTCGATGGTAAAATCAACGTGCCCGGGCGTATCGATGATGTTGATGCGGTGCTGGGGAAACTGCTTCTCCATACCTTCCCAGAAACAGGTGGTCGCAGCCGAGGTAATGGTAATACCACGTTCCTGCTCCTGCTCCATCCAATCCATGGTTGCGGCGCCATCGTGCACCTCACCGATCTTGTGGGAGACACCGGTGTAGTAGAGGATACGCTCCGTCGTCGTGGTTTTACCGGCGTCGATGTGCGCCATGATGCCGATGTTGCGGTACCGCTCTATGGGTGTTTTGCGTGCCACTTTATCAAATCCCTAAAATATATAACTTTGAATTAAACAAACAACGCCGCTGCGCCTACCAGCGATAGTGTGAAAATGCCTTGTTGGCCTCGGCCATGCGGTGCGTGTCCTCACGCTTCTTGACGGCCGTGCCGCGCGATTCATAGGCGTCCATGATCTCGCCGGCCAGCCTCAAGCCCATGGATTTCTCGCCACGGTTGCGGGCGCAATCGACCAGCCAGCGCATGGCCAGGGCCTGACCGCGGGCGCCGCTGACCTCGATGGGCACCTGATAGGTCGCGCCACCAACACGCCGTGATTTTACCTCCACCAGTGGGCGGATATTGTTCAGCGCCTGGGTAAAGACCTCTACCGGCTCTCCCTTGCCCTTGGCCTCGACGGTACTCAGGGCGCCGTAGACGATCTTCTCGGCCACGGACTTCTTGCCGCTCTTCATGACCATGTTGATAAACTTGGCAAGCACTTGGTTCCCGTACTTGGGATCCGGCAACACCTCTCTCTTCGCAACGACTCTTCTTCTTGGCATCGTAATTACCTTGACTTTGAAATCCCGTTATCAGGACTTGGGCTTCTTGGCCCCGTACTTCGAACGCCCCTGGCGACGCCCCTCGACACCGGAGGTGTCCAGGCTGCCGCGCACCGTGTGATATCGCACACCAGGCAAATCCTTTACACGTCCACCGCGGATCATGATGACACTGTGCTCCTGCAAGTTATGCCCTTCGCCACCGATATAAGTGGTCACTTCCATGCCGTTGGTCAAACGGACGCGGGCCACCTTGCGCAAAGCCGAGTTGGGCTTCTTGGGTGTCGTCGTGTAGACGCGCGTACACACCCCGCGCTTCTGCGGGCAACCGTCCAGCGCGGGCACCGCACTCTTAGTTTTCTTCCGCGCCCTGGGCTTGCGGACCAATTGATTAATCGTTGCCATGCTAAAACTCCACCCCAAATAAATAGTTAAGCGCCCAGCCATCGAGCCTGCGCCCTTGGTCGACGTCGGCTTCAAACGGTTGAACGCTTATCTTACGAAAATCCAGCAAATCAGAGATTTATTATATCTCTGCAAAGCCGCGAAATTTTATGGTGATATGCCGTGGCTGTCAAGGCATTCCTGAAAAAAAACGCCGACAATAAAATGCCGGCGCGTGACTTTCCGACTCCGCCCCTCCCGTCATCATGGAAGGGGCGGACGATGATGACAAAAGCAGGGCCGTCGCGCCGCTTTCTCTCATCAGGTTACATTGAAGGCCTGACGCAAGGCCTCTTCCACCTCGTCGGTGGTAGGCGCCTTTTCCTCTCCCCCGGACGTGGGCTGCATGGCCTCGCGGCGCTTGCGCTCCAACTGGTGCGCCATGCCGGTCCCTGCCGGAATGAGACGTCCGACGATGACATTCTCCTTGAGGCCGCGCAGATGGTCGGACTTGCCATTGACCGCCGCCTCGGTGAGCACCCGCGTGGTCTCCTGGAAGGAGGCCGCCGAGATGAAGGATTCGGTGGCGAGAGAGGCCTTGGTGATGCCTAGCAACAGGTCGATATACTTGGCCGGCTCCTTGCCATCGGCAATAACCTTCTCATTTTCCTCAAATAAACGCGAACGCTCCACCTGGTCGCTCTTGAGGAAAGTGGTGTCACCCGGGTCGGTGATTTCCACCTTGCGCAGCATCTGGCGCACGATGACCTCGATGTGCTTGTCGTTGATCTTCACGCCCTGCAGGCGGTAGACGTCCTGCACCTCCTTGACGATGTAATTGGCCAGGGCCTCGACGCCCAGCAACCTCAGGATGTCATGGGGGGAGTACTCACCGTCTACCACGACCTCACCCTTTTCCACATGTTCTCCCTCGAACACCGTGATATGGCGCCATTTCGGAATCAGCGTCTCATAGGTCTCGCCGTCCGGGCCGACGATGACCAGTCGTTGCTTGCCCTTGGTCTCCTTGCCAAAGTCGATGGTTCCCGTCATCTCCGCCAGGATGGCCGGCTCCTTGGGCTTGCGCGCCTCGAACAGGTCCGCCACACGGGGCAGACCGCCGGTGATGTCACGGGTCTTGGACGACTCCTGGGGAATCCTCGCCACCACGTCGCCCACGTTGACTTCGGCGCCGTCATCCATGTTGATGATGGCGCCCGCCGGGAGGTAATAGACGGCCGGGATATCGGTGCCGGTGAAACACACCTCTTTGCCGCTTTCGTCCACGATACGCACCATGGGGCGTAGATCCTTGGCGCTCATGCCACGGGTCTTGGGATCGGTCACCACCAGGCTGGTGAGACCGGTCATTTCGTCCGTGTGGCGCTGTACGGTGACGCCTTCGACGATATCACTGAAAGCCATGCGCCCGGCCACCTCGGTTACGACAGGATGGGTATGGGGATCCCAGGTGGCCAGCACCTGGCCCGACTCCACGCCGTCGCCATCGTTGACCGTGAGAATGGCGCCATAGGGTATCTTGTAACGCTCGCACTCGCGCCCGTTAACATCCAGGACCGCCATTTCAGCAGAGCGGGAGATGGCGATCTGATTGCCGCTGGCATTGACCACGGACTTGAGGTTGACGAGGCGCACGCTCCCCTTGGTCTTGATCTGGATGCTGTTGGCCGCCACGGCGCTGGATGCGGCGCCCCCGATATGGAAAGTGCGCATGGTCAGCTGGGTGCCCGGCTCACCGATGGACTGTGCGGCAATGACGCCGACGGCCTCGCCGATGTTCACCTGGTGTCCGCGCGCCAGATCCCGTCCATAGCAGGTGGCGCAGATGCCATAGCGCGTCTCGCAAGTAATGGGCGAGCGCACCTTGATTTTTTCAACGCCCTTTTCATGAAGCAGCTTGACCCAGTGCTCATCCAGCAGCGTGCCTCCGGGAATGAACACTTCATCTTCCTTGCCCGGCAACATCACGTCGTCGATGACCACGCGGCCCAGGGCCAGATTGTCCAGGGACTCGACGATATCACCGCCCTCGATGACATGGGTCATCATGATGCCCTTGTCCGTTCCACAATCCTCCTCGGTGATCACCAGGTCCTGCGCCACGTCCACCAGGCGGCGGGTCAGGTAACCGGAGTTGGCCGTCTTGAGGGCGGTATCCGCCAGACCCTTACGGGCGCCGTGGGTGGAGATGAAGTACTGCAGGACGTCCAGCCCTTCACGGAAATTGGCGGTAATGGGCGTTTCGATGATGGAGCCGTCGGGCTTGGCCATGAGGCCGCGCATGCCGGCCAGCTGACGGATCTGGGCCGCGCTGCCTCGCGCGCCGGAGTCGGCCATCATGAAGATGGAATTGAAGGACTTTTGCTCAACCTCCTTGCCGTCAGCACTGTGAAGAGTCTCGGTGCCCAGTTTTTCCATCATGGCCTTGGCCACCTGATCATTGGTATGGGACCAGATATCCACCACCTTGTTGTAGCGCTCGCCATCGGTCACCAGGCCCGAGGTATACTGGTTTTCGATCTCCTTGATCTCCTGCTCGGCGGCGCCGATGATTTTGGCCTTCTCCTCGGGGATGATCATGTCGTTGATGCCGATGGAGACCCCGGCGCGCGTTGCGAAGCTGAAACCGGTATACATGAGCTTGTCCGCGAAGATCACTGTCTCCTTGAGGCCGACGTTGCGATAACATTCGTTGACCAGGTTGGAGATGGCCTTCTTGGTCATATCCTTGTTGACCAGCTCGAAGGCCAGACCGTCAGGCACGATATCGAAGAGCAGCGCGCGCCCGACCGTGGTTTCCTTCAGGTTGCGGCTCGACACGCGCTCGCCGTTCTCGAAACGCACCTCCTCGATGCGCACCCTGACTCGCGCATGCAGATCAACCTGACGGCTCTCATAGGCGCGGTGTACTTCGGCAATGTCTGCAAAGACGGCGCCCTCACCGGGCACGTTGACCTTTTCGCGGGTCATATGGTAGAGCCCCAACACCACGTCCTGGGAAGGCACGATGATGGGCTCGCCATTGGCCGGCGAGAGAATATTGTTGGAGGACATCATCAGGGCGCGGGCCTCGAGCTGCGCCTCCAGGGACAGGGGCACATGCACGGCCATCTGGTCACCGTCGAAGTCGGCGTTGAAGGCGGTGCACACCAGGGGATGCAGCTGAATGGCCTTGCCCTCGATGAGTACGGGCTCGAAGGCCTGGATCCCCAGGCGGTGCAGGGTGGGCGCACGATTGAGCATGATGGGATGTTCACGGATCACCTCGTCGAGGATATCCCATACTTCAGGCCCCTCGCGCTCCACCAGCTTCTTGGCCGCCTTGATGGTGGTGGCCAGTCCGCGGCGCTCGATCTTGCTGAATATGAAGGGCTTGAACAACTCCAGCCCCATTTTCTTGGGCAGGCCGCATTGATGGAGGCGCAGGGTCGGCCCCACCACGATCACGGAACGGCCGGAGTAGTCGACGCGCTTGCCCAGCAGATTCTGGCGGAAACGCCCCTGCTTGCCCTTGATCATGTCGGCGAGGGATTTCAGCGGACGCTTGCTGGTACCGGTGATGGCCTTGCCACGGCGTCCGTTGTCCAGCAGGGCATCGACGGATTCCTGCAGCATGCGCTTCTCGTTGCGCACGATGATATCGGGCGCATTGAGATCCAGCAGGCGCTTGAGACGGTTGTTGCGGTTGATGACGCGGCGGTACAGGTCGTTGAGATCCGAAGTGGCGAAGCGGCCGCCATCCAGGGGCACCAGGGGGCGCAGCTCGGGCGGCAGGATGGGCAGCACTGACATGACCATCCACTCCGGGCGGTTGCCGGAGGCGAGGAAGGCCTCCATGAGCTTGAGACGCTTGCTGAACTTCTTGATCTTGGTCTCGGACCCCGTGGCGCTGATCTCCTCGCGCAACTTGGCCACTTCGGCCTTGATATCCAGGGAGCGCAGCAGTTCGTGAACGGCCTCGGCGCCCATGCGCGCATCGAACTCATCGCCGTATTCCTCGATGGCGTCGAGATAGGTTTCATCGGTGAGCAACTGGCCGCGCTCCAACTGGGTCATGCCCGGGTCGATGACCACGAAGGCCTCGAAATACAACACACGCTCGATATCCCTTAGGGTCATGTCCAACAGCAGGCCCATGCGTGAGGGAAGGGACTTTAGGAACCAGATATGAGCCACCGGGCTGGCCAGCTCGATGTGGCCCATGCGTTCGCGGCGCACCTTGGTGACGGTGACTTCCACGCCGCATTTTTCGCAGATCACCCCGCGGTGCTTGAGACGCTTGTACTTGCCGCACAGGCACTCATAGTCCTTCAGGGGACCAAAGATCTTGGCGCAGAACAGGCCGTCGCGTTCCGGCTTGAAGGTGCGGTAATTGATGGTTTCCGGCTTCTTGACTTCGCCATACGACCATGAGCGGATCTTGGCAGGTGACGCCAACCCGATTCGGATGGAATCGAATTCATCCATTTGCCCCTGCTGCTTTAACAAGTTCAGTAAATTTTTCAAGGCCTTGTCTCCTGCTCAATTGATTCCTGTATCATTCTTTCCTGCCGCCGGCCCCTGTACGCCAGGGGCCGTATGCCTGACCTTACGATCATTCCAGCTCCACATCGATGCCCAGCGCGCGAATTTCCTTCAACAGGACATTGAAGGATTCCGGCATGCCGGGGGTCATGCGATGATCGCCATCGACGATGCTCTTGTACATGGCGGTGCGGCCATGGACATCATCGGACTTGACCGTGAGCATTTCCTGCAGGGTATAGGCGGCGCCATAGGCCTCCAGCGCCCATACTTCCATTTCGCCGAAGCGCTGACCTCCAAACTGTGCCTTGCCGCCCAAGGGCTGCTGGGTGACCAGGCTGTAGGGGCCGGTGGAACGGGCATGCATCTTGTCATCCACCAGGTGGTTGAGCTTCAACATGTACATGTATCCCACCGTAATCTGGCGCTCGAAGGCCTCGCCGGTACGGCCGTCGTAGAGCGTGGTCTGCCCGGTGGTGGGCAGGTCGCACATTTCCAGCATGGTCTTGATCTCTTCCTCGGTGGCGCCGTCGAACACCGGCGTCGCCATGGGCACGCCCTTGGTGAGATTCCTGGCCAGTTCCAGGACTTCCTCGTCGCTCAGGGAATTGATATCTTCCTTCTTGCCACTGGCATTGTAGATTTTGGTCAGATATTTACGGATCTCCGTAGTCTTCTTCTGCGCCTCGAGCATCTCTCCGATCTTGAGACCCAGGCCCTTGGCGGCCCACCCCAGATGGGTCTCCAGCACCTGTCCGACGTTCATGCGCGAAGGTACGCCCAGGGGGTTCAGGACAATGTCCACGGGTGTGCCGTCTTCCTGGTAGGGCATGTCTTCGACGGGCACGATCATGGAAATCACACCTTTGTTACCATGACGCCCCGCCATTTTGTCGCCGGGCTGCATGCGCCGCTTGACCGCCAGGTAGACCTTCACCATCTTGAGGACACCAGGGGCCAGATCGTCGCCCACCGTCAGCTTGCCGCGCTTCTCTTCCAGTTTGGCGTCGTAGAGCTTCTTCTGCGCCTTGCGCTGGCCATTGAGCTGCTCCAACTGCTTGTTGGCGGCGTCGTTCTTGAGGCGGATCTCGAACCATTTCTCGCGCGGCGTTTCCTCCAGATAGGACCTGGTGATCTTGGCCCCGGCCTTCAGCCCCTTGGGACCCCCCTCGGCGGTCTTGCCCAGCAACAGCTTCTCCATGCGCTGGAAGACATCGTTCTCCAGGATGGCAAACTCGTCGTTGAGATCCTTCTTGATCTTGTCCAGCTCCATGTTTTCGATATCCAGGGCGCGCTTGTCCTTGTCGACGCCCTGGCGGGTGAATACCCGCACATCGATAACGGTACCCATGGTGCCTGAAGAAACGCGCGCCGAGGTATCCTTCACGTCGGAGGCCTTCTCGCCAAAAATGGCGCGCAGCAGCTTCTCCTCGGGCGTCAGCTGGGTTTCGCCCTTGGGCGTCACCTTGCCCACCAGGATATCGCCCGGCCCCACCTCCGCGCCGATGTAGACGATACCGGATTCATCCAGCTTGCTGAGGGCGCTCTCGCCTACATTGGGAATATCACAGGTGATCTCTTCTGGCCCCAGCTTGGTGTCACGGGCCACGCAGGTGATTTCCTCGATGTGGATGGAGGTGTAGCGGTCTTCTTCCACTACGCGCTCGGAAATGAGGATGGAGTCCTCGAAGTTGTAGCCATTCCAGGGCATGAAGGCCACCATCATGTTCTGCCCCAGGGCCAGCTCGCCCATATCCGTGGAGGAGCCATCGGCCAGCACGTCGCCGGCGGCGATCACGTCGCCTGGCTTCACCAGGGGGCGCTGGTTGATGCAGGTATTCTGGTTGGAGCGGGTATATTTGGTCAGGTTGTAGATATCCACGCCGGGCTCGCCGGTGGCCGTCTCGTCGTCATTGACGCGCACCACGATACGTCCCGCATCCACCGTATTGACCACGCCGCCACGGGTGGCGACGACGGCCACGCCGGAGTCGATGGCCACGGTACGCTCCATGCCGGTGCCCACCAGGGGTTTTTCGGCGCGCAAGGCGGGCACCGCCTGGCGCTGCATGTTGGAGCCCATCAGGGCGCGGTTGGCGTCATCGTGTTCCAAGAAGGGAATGAGTGAAGCCGCCACGGACACGATCTGCTTGGGGGAGACGTCCATATATTCCACCTGATCCGCCGTCTTCAAGGTAAACTCGTTCTGATGACGGCAGGAGATCAGTTCTTCTGTCAGGTTACCCTTGCTATCCAGGGCCGCGCTGGCCTGGGCAATCACGTAGTTGCTTTCCTCTATGGCCGACAGATAGACGATGTCATTGCTGACCTTGCCCTTGGCCACCTTACGGTAGGGGGTTTCCAGGAAACCATAGTCGTTGGTGCGGGCGTAGACCGACATGGAATTGATAAGGCCGATGTTGGGACCTTCCGGCGTCTCGATGGGACACACCCGGCCATAGTGGGTGGGATGCACGTCGCGCACTTCGAAACCGGCGCGTTCACGGGTCAAACCACCCGGACCCAGGGCCGAGATACGCCGCTTGTGTGTAATTTCGGACAAGGGATTGTTCTGGTCCATGAACTGGGATAGCTGGCTGGAACCGAAAAACTCCTTGATCACCGCCGTCACCGGCTTCGCATTGATCATCTCCTGGGGCATCAGGCCCTCGGATTCGGCCAGGGCCAGGCGCTCCTTGACGGCGCGCTCCACCCTCACCAGGCCGATGCGGAACTGGTTTTCCACCATTTCACCCACGCAGCGCACCCTGCGGTTGCCCAGGTGATCGATGTCGTCCACCACACCCTTGCCGTTCTTGATATCGATGAGGACCTTGAGGACATTGACGATGTCCTGGTTGGTCAGCGTACCCTCGCCCGCCTCATCGTCGAGGCCCACGCGCAGGTTGAACTTCATGCGCCCCACTGCCGACAGGTCATAGCGATCGGGATTGAAGAACAGGTTCTGGAACAGCATCTCGGCCGCCTCTTTGGTGGGCGGCTCGCCGGGACGCATCATGCGGTAGATCTCCACCAACGCCTCCAGCTTGGTCTGGGTCTGGTCGATGCGCAGGGTGTCGGAGATGAAAGGCCCGCAGTCCAACTCATTGATATAAAGCAGGTCGAGCTGCTTGAGCCCGCTGTCCTTGATCTTCTGCAGCAACTCGGCGTTGATTTCGCTGTTGGCCTCGATCATGACCTCGCCGCTGTCTTCATCGATAATGTCCTTGGCAACGACCTTGCCAATGAGGTATTCGTCTGGCACCTCGATTCGCTTCACGCCCGCCTTGTCCATTTCACGGATGTGGCGCGCGGTGACACGGCGACCCGCCTCGACGATGACCTTGCCACGGGGCCCCTTGATGTCGAAGGACAGGGTCTCACCCCGCAGGCGCTCGGGAACCAGCTCCAGCTTGATGGTGTCCTTGTCGAAATGGACGGTGCTGGTGTCGAAAAACATGCCAAGGATTTCCTGGCTGTTGTAGCCCAGGGCACGCAGCAGAATGGTGGCCGGCAGTTTGCGGCGGCGGTCGATGCGCACAAAGATGCAGTCCAGGGGATCGAATTCAAAATCCAGCCAGGAACCACGGTAGGGAATCACGCGCGCCGAGTACAACACCTTGCCCGAGGAATGGGTCTTGCCCTTGTCATGGTCGAAGAACACACCGGGTGACCGGTGCAACTGGGAGACCACAACGCGCTCGGTGCCATTGATGACGAAGGTGCCGTTGCTGGTCATGAGCGGGATCTCGCCCATGTAGACGACCTGCTCCTTGATATCCTTGACCACCTTGGCATTGGCCGGAGAGTCCTTGTGATAGATAATGAGGCGCACCTTGACCTTCATGGGCGCCGAGTAGGTCACTCCACGCAGTTGGCATTCCTTGACATCGAATACGGGCGTACCCAGTTCGTAACTGACATATTCCAGTGCTGCATTACCCGAATAGCTGACGATGGGGAAAACCGAACGAAAAGCGGCTTCCAGACCCCGGTCGGCCCGATCTCCCGGGGCGACGTCTGCCTGTAAAAAGGTTCGGTAAGAATCCAGCTGAGTCTCCAGCAGATAGGGGACTTTCAGCACATCCGGACGTTTACCAAAATCCTTGCGAATACACTTTTTTTCGGTATAGGTGTATGCCATCGGGGTTCCTCAGCACTTGTTGGTTGTTGCATGGCAACTGGCCATTATCATAGATAAATTCCCGGAATTCCATAGGGGACAGGGCCGGCGGCATGCCGCCGCCAGCCCTCCCGGGAATTCGCGAAGACCCGAATCGGTCCAGGTCTCCTTATTGGACCCGCAGGTCCGGCACAACGCTCGGTTATTTGAGTTCAACCGAAGCGCCTGCCTCCTCCAGCTGCTTCTTGATGGATTCGGCATCGTCCTTGGATGCGGCTTCCTTCACCGTGGAAGGGGCGCCTTCGACCATTTCCTTGGCTTCCTTCAGACCCAGACCGGTGATGGCGCGCACCGCCTTGATCACGCTCACCTTGTTGGAACCGAAGCTGGTCATGACCACGTCGAACTCGGTCTTCTCCTCTGCCGCCGCAGCTTCACCGCCACCTGCGGCAGGCGCGGCGACCGCGGCGACGGCGGCGGCGGAAACGCCAAACTTCTCTTCCATGGCGGAGATCAGATCGACCACTTCCATCACGGTCATGTTTGAAATGGTATCCAGAATTTCTTCAGTGCTTACAGCCATTGGTTTAACTCCTAATCATTGAATTTGTTGTCTAAACGAAAACTTCTCAGCCCTGCAGGCCCATCATGCCGCCTGCTTCTGGTCGCGCACGGCGGCCAGGGTGCGGGCGAGCTTGTTGTTGGGCTCGGCCAGGGTACGGGCCAGCTTCTCGATGGGTGCCTTCATGACGGCCATCAGCATGCTGATGGATTCATCCTTGGTCGGCATCTTGGCGAGACGCTCAGCATCGGCGGCCTCCAGCAATTTGCCTTTGAGGGCAACGACTTTGATGACCAGCTTGTCGTTTTCCTTGGCAAAGTCCGTCAACACGCGGGCAGCGGCGGCAGGCTCCTCCGGGGAGAAGGCCAGAATCAAAGGCCCCACCAGTGAATCGCGCATACAGTCGAATTCCGTGTCCGCCAGGGCGCGGCGCGCCAGGGTGTTCTTGACCACGCGCAGGTAGATACCCGCCTGGCGCGCATTGGCGCGCAACGTCGTCATGTCACCCACGGTGAGTCCGCTGTACTCTGCTGCGATGGCCGACTGTGCCTTGACGGCCTCGGTGGAGACTTCCTCTACGATCGCCTGTTTTTCTTCAAGGGTTAACAATGTTCACCTCCTGAAATAATGATGCATTTCGCATGAGCAGCATCTGTGTTTTCACCACGGAGCACAATCTGCGCTCCCCCTCACGGCGACCGTCGTCAGGTATGGACCTGTTTCGGGTTACACCGTCTGCGCGGGCCGAACACCTTGCGGGATTCAATTAAGCGTCCCCTGGACGCGCCCACGGTCTTTGACGTCGCCCTGTTTCTCTCGAAACAGGGCTCCCAAAGTTTTGTTAACCTAGAAAAACCAGTTGGATCACGATTCATAGCACAAGCTCTTGATTCCACAGCGCATCCAAAAAATGCCCGCTTAACCTTTGGGTGAAGCTAAGATTTTTTGTATACACTGTGAAACCAATATCTTGCACTCTGAATTCGCGCCCAACTGATTTTCCTAGGTTTAACCAGCCAGGGAGGACTGGTCGACAACAATGCCCGGCCCCATGGTGCTGGAGACCGAGACCTTCTTGATATACACGCCCTTGGCCGAGCTGGGCTTGGCCTTTTTCAGCGCCTCCAGCAGGGAGTGCAGGTTCTCCTGCAGGGCGTTGACCTCGAAACTGACCTTGCCGATGGAGCAGTGGATAATGCCGGTCTTGTCCGTGCGGTACTGCACCTGGCCCGCCTTGGCGTTCTTCACCGCCGTCGCCACGTCAGGCGTCACGGTGCCCACCTTGGGGTTGGGCATCAGGCCGCGGGGGCCAAGTATCTGCCCCAGCTGGCCCACGATGCGCATGGCATCGGGAGAGGCGATCACCACATCGAAATCGAGGGTGCCGCCCTTGATGGTCTCGGCCAAGTCCTCGAAACCCACGATATCAGCACCGGCTTCCCTGGCGGCCTCGGCATTGGCGCCCTGGGCGAAAACCGCGACACGCACGCTCTTGCCTGTGCCGTTGGGCAGAACGGTGGCGCCCCTCACGACCTGGTCGGATTTTCTCGGGTCCACGCCCAGGTTGACGCTGACATCGATGGACTCGTCGAACTTGACACTCGACAGTTCCTTCAACAGCTTCAGGGCCTCGCCGACCTCATGAGCCTTGCCCGGCTCGATCTTTTCACGGATGTTCTTGATGCGCTTGCTCAACTTGGCCATGGTCACACACCCTCCGTCTCGATACCCATACTGCGCGCGCTGCCCGCGATGGAGCGCACCGCCGCATCCAGATCCGCGGCGTTCATATCCTTCATTTTCGTCTGTGCGATCTCCTCCAACTGGGCGCGGGTCACCTTGCCCACCTTCTTGGTGTTGGGGGTGGAACTGCCCTTGGCCAGACCCGCGGCCTTTTTCAACAGGATTGACGCCGGCGGTGTCTTGGTGATGAAGGAAAAACTGCGGTCGGCATAGACGGTGATCACGACCGGAATGGGCAGCCCCGGCTCGACGCCCTGGGTCTGCGCATTGAAGGCCTTGCAGAACTCCATGATATTGACGCCGTGCTGCCCCAATGCCGGCCCCACCGGCGGACTGGGATTTGCCTGTCCCGCAGGGACCTGCAGCTTGATATAAGCTTCGATTTTCTTTGCCATGTTTCAATACTCCCGGGTACAAGCGCCTCGCGGCTCCCCATTGGTTGATTATCGTGTGGCGTGAAGCAGAATCGTCTCACGCTTCACGTCTCACACATCACATCTAACTCTTTTCCACCTGCCCGAAACCCAGTTCCACCGGGGTGGAACGGCCGAAGATGGTCACCGCCACGCGCAGGCGGCTCTTCTCGTAGTTGACTTCCTCCACCACGCCATTGAAATCGGCGAAGGGCCCGTCGATGACGCGCACCACTTCGCCCGGCTCGAACAGCACCTTGGGACGGGGTTTGTTGGCCCCCTCCTCGATGCGGTCCATGATGCGCGCCGCCTCTTTCTCGGAAATGGGCGCCGGCTTGTCACTGGTGCCGCCGATGAAGCCCATGACCTTGGGCACTTCCTTCACCAGGTGCCAGGTCTCGTCGTCCATTTCCATCTTGATGAGCACATAGCCGGGGAAGAATTTGCGGTCGCTCTTGCGCTTCTGACCACCGCGCATCTCCACCACTTCTTCGGTGGGCACCAGGATCTCGTCGAACTTGTCCTCCAGGCCGCTGTGGGCGATGCGCTCCCTCAGGGATCGGATGGCCTGCTGTTCGAAGCCGGAATAAACATGCACTACATACCAACGTTTCGCCATGCTGTGTCAGCCCCCCTGGCCCGTGAGCAATTGCACCGCCCATGTCAGAAACATATCAAACACCCATAAAATCAGGGCCACCACGATGACCATGGCGATCACCAGCAAGGTCGTCTGGGTCGTTTCCTTGCGGGTGGGCCAGACAACCTTGCGTACCTCGATATTGGCGTCACCGATGAAGGCCCACACCTGCTTCCCGGCTACGGTCTGGGTCATGATGGCCGTGGCAATACCCAGAGCAACCAACAGGCCGATCACCCGATAGAGCAGGGAGTGGTCACCGTAGTAATAGAATCCGCCGATGGCGCCACCGATCACCAGCACCGCCAGGGCATATTTGATTTTATCCGCCATAAATTCTCTTCACGTTCCCTCAGGCAACTGACCAAGGTTGGCAGGCCAGGAGGGAATCGAACCCCCAACCTGCGGTTTTGGAGACCGCCGCTCTGCCAATTGAGCTACTGGCCTAAAAATTCAGGGGAAAGATACAAGGGTAAAGGCACAAGCCATAATATCTTGCTCCCTTGCACCTTGTATCTTGTCCCCTTGTATCTCTACTCTTTGCCCTGCCCTTACTCGATAATCTTCGCAACCACGCCGGCACCCACCGTGCGGCCACCTTCACGAATCGCAAAAC
>Ga0256839_1003759_pt1 | contig 15368 bp, 15 predicted proteins | sample 354166metaG_FD_185968 | JGI IMG/M metagenome (GOLD analysis project Ga0256839, IMG submission 185968) | Hydrothermal vent microbial communities from Mid Atlantic Ridge, Atlantic Ocean - 354-166 | ecosystem: Environmental > Aquatic > Marine > Hydrothermal vents | place: Atlantic Ocean: Mid... | reverse complement strand
TAGCGCACCTCCCCGAGAAGATCAACGGCGGGCGGTTTGCTACCATGCTTTTGCTATAATGCTCTCGGCTCGCAAACGAGAAGGGGTGTGACCCGATGGAAGAGATCGCCGTGCAGAGCTGGAGCGACGTCGAGGCGCTCTCGGAGGAGCGGCGCTCGGCGCTGGCCTTTGGGGAGGCCCTTTTGCTCTTTCCCGACGGGCGGCGCTACCGCCGCGAGACGGGGCCGCGGCTGGATCTGCACTTCATCCTCGACCTGGGGGGCGACGAGCGCTGCGTCCACGACCTCTTCGTGAACGTCGACGACCCCGACGACCTCTACTGTCTGTTGTGCGGGGCGCTCGACGGACCGCGGCTGCGGCGCGAGGCGGAGCTCCGAGGGTCATCCGGGTGATCCCGCTCATGGAGGAGGAGCTTCTCTCCGAGCTGCTCGCCGAGATCCGGGAGAATCTAGAACGCCTGCGGCGGGATCTGCGCTCCCTGGGGCCGGAGGCCGACGATGCGGGGACCGGGGGCTTCGCCGAGGGCTACCGCCGGGAGGCTTATGAAGCCTTCTGCCTACGGGGCCCGCGCGTGGCGGGCGTTACGGGCGAGATGCTCCACGCCTTCTATCGTTCGTTGCAGGTGATGAGCGAGGGCCATCCCGGCTTTTGGAACGCCGATCCCGAGGAGCTGGAGCGGGCGTACCGCATCACCCTGGAGGCGGCCCTCGAGATGGGCGAGCGCCTCCTCGAGGGCTTGGCGACGCAAGGCACCCGAGACGAGGAAGGACGGGGACGGGACGGATGAGGACCGAGGAGCCAATTCGGGCGTCCGAGCGGGCGATCGCGTTCGAGGGGCTGCGCAAGACGTACGTCGGCCCGAAGGGCCGGCGCGTGGAGGCCGTCCGGGGCCTGACGCTCACGATCCGCCGGGGGGAGTTCTTCGGGCTCTTGGGCCCCAACGGCGCGGGCAAGACCACGACCATCGGGGTGATCGCCGGGCTGGTGAAGCCCACGGGCGGGCGCGCGCTCGTCTTCGGGATGGACGCCGTCCGCGACTACCGCCGGGTCCACAAGCTCGTGGGCGTGATGCCCCAAGAAGAGGCGCTCGACAGCTGGTTCCTCAACGTGCGCGAGATCCTCATCTACAACGCCGGGTACTTCGGGATCCCGCCTCGGGAGGCGCGCCGCCGGGCGGACGCGCTGCTACGGCGCTTCGATCTGTGGGACAAGCGCAAATCCCAAGTCAACGAGCTCTCGGGCGGGATGAAGCGGCGGCTGATGCTGGCGAAAGCCCTCATCCACGACCCCGAGATTCTCATTTTAGACGAGCCCACCGCCGGGGCCGACGTGGCCCTGCGAAGGCAGCTCTGGACGCTCATGCGGGAGCTGAACGCGCAGGGGAAGACCGTTCTGCTCACGACGCACTACTTAGAGGAGGCCGAGGAGCTGTGCGGGCGGGTGGCCATCCTCGACCGGGGGGAGTTGGTGGCCGTCGGCCCGCCCGAGGAGCTCACGAAGCGGGTGGGTGGGGACGTCGTCGAACTCGAGCTGGACGCCCTCCCGTCGGCCCTCGGGAGCGACAAGCTCAAGGCGTTGGCCGCCAAGTCGGGCGCGGCGCTGCAAGACGGAAGGCTCGTGCTGCCGGGCACGCTGGAGGACCCCAAAGTGCTAGAGATCTTAAGCGAGCTGGCCCGCTCCGGCGTGAAGATCCGAGCGATTCACGCCCGCCGGTCGCGCTTGGAGGACGTGTTCGTGGAACTGACCAAGGGGTTGAAATCGTGAGCGCTCCCCTCGAGACGACGCCGTCGGACGCGGCTGCGGCAAAGAAGGCGCGAATCTCGCTCCAAGAGAACGCGATCGGGTTCTACACCCTCTGGAAGCGGGAGATGGTCCGCTACCTCAAGGACCCGTTGGACACGATCGCGCCGCCGATCCTCTCCGTGGTGCTCTTCATGTTGATCTTCGGGCTGGCGCTGGGGGCCCGCCTCGGGGAGGTGGAGGGCGTCCCGTACATCCAGTTCATGCTCCCCGGCCTGCTCTTGATGTCCGTGATCCTGAACTCGTTCTACAACCCGGCCTACAGCGTGTTTCAATCCCGCTGGCAGGGGAACGTCTTCGACTTCTTGTCGAGCCCGTTGTCGTACACCCAGATGGCCACGGCGATCATCGCGGCGGGGGTCTGTCGCGGCCTGATCGTGGGCGCGATCGTCTTAGGGGCCGCCGTCCTGCTGACGGACCTCCCGTTCGTCCATCCCCCGCTGGTGGTGCTGGAGCTCCTGTTGGTGTCGGTGGCGTTCGCGGGCTTCGGCTGCGTCGTGGGGCTGTGGACCAAGGGCTGGGACGGGGTGAACGCCGTCTCCATCTTCCTCTTGGACCCCTTGGTGATGCTGGGGGGCGTCTTCTACTCGCTGGAGATGCTCGAGGGCGTGCCCGTCTTGGAGGCCCTCACGCGCTGGAACCCGTTTACGTACTTGACCGGCGCGTTCCGCTACGGGGTGCTGGGGACCTCGGACGTGAGCCCGGAGCCCGGTTTGGCGATGAGCGCCCTCCTGGCGCTGGGGATGACGCTCTGGGCGGTCGTCCTGTTCCGTCGAGGCTATCACTTGAAGAGCTGAGCCGGAGCGCAGAGGACCCGCGCTCACTCAGATCCCCAGCTCCGCCCGCGTCCTCAGGAACTCCACGAGCTGATCCCGTGACACGAGGCCCAGAAGCCGTCCGTCCTCCACGACGAGGACTTGGTTGACGCCGTCGACGCTCATCTGCTCGAGCAGGGCGTCCAGGGGGGTGTCGGAGCGGACCCGCACGACCTGTTCCAGAGGGGTCATCGTCTCGCCCACCGTCCGGGATGCCCATACCCCCCGGGGGATCTCCTTGACGTGGTGCAGGGTCACGATCCCCAAGAGCCGACCGGAGGCGTCCACCACGGGGTAGCAGCGCCGCCCCGTCCGCAGGATGTAGCGGTGGACCAGCTCTTCCAGGGGGAGCTCGGGCGGGACGGCCAGCAGGTCTTGGACGGGCCGGAGGAGCTCGCCCGCGCGGTGGCGGTGCAGGCTCTCCCGCAGCGCCAGCTGCTGATAGCTCGTCGAGGCGGCGTTCTCCAAGAAGAGCCCGATCAGGACGAACCACAGCCCGCTGAGCCAGTCCCCCAGCAGGAAGGCGAGTCCGACCCCGGCCAGCATGATCAGATACGCGATCCCGCGGCCCGTCCACGACGCGATGCGGGTGGCCTTGAGGAGATCGCCCGTGCTCCCCCAGAGGGCGGCTCGCAGCACCCGCCCGCCGTCCATGGGGAAGCCGGGCAATAAATTAAACAGAGCGAGCAGGAAGTTGATCCGGGAGAGCCACCCGGCCAACGCCGCCAGGGGCGAGTGGAAGGGGGCCGCCAGGGCCAGGAGCCCGAAGAGCGCTCCCAGGGCGACGCTCACCAGGGGGCCCGCGATGGCGATGAGGAACTCTTGGGAGGGGCGAGAGGGCTCGCGGGCGATCTGGGCCACGCCCCCAAACAAGAAGAGCGTGATGCTCCGCACAGGGAGGCCCGTCCTTAGGGCCACGACGCTGTGGCCCAGCTCGTGGGCCAGCACCGAGGCGAAGAAGAGCAGGCTCGTAAGGAGCCCGGTGAGCCAATAGACGCCGGGCGACCAACGGTACTCCATCGGGAAGAGGTGGGCCGAGAGGGTCCACGTGACGAGCACGAAGACCACAAACCAGGACCAATCGAGGCCGATCTCGATGCCCCCGATCTTCCCCAGCCGCAGAGCGTTGCGGATCATGAAACGCCTGTAGTGCCGGCGCGGACGTATCGGAGCAGGAACCCTCAAGCCTCGACGATCACCTTTCCGGTCATCCAGGGGTGAAGGCTGCAGAAGTACTCGTACGTCCCAGGCTCCGTGAACTCAAACTCGAAGCGTTCGCCTTGGGCGAGCGATCCGGAGTCGAAGACCCCGCTGGGGCTGGTGCTCGTGGCCGTGTGGGGAGCGCGGTCCCGGTTGATCCAGGTGACCGTGGTCCCCACAGGGACTTGGATCACGGCGGGGACGAACTTGAAATCGACGATCTCCACGGTCTGAGTGGCCACCGGAGGCTTTTCCCTTCCCCCATCGCCGTCTTGGGGCTTCTTGCCATACAGCCCCTCCAAAAAGGCACACCCACCGAGGGCGCCTCCCAGCACGAGCCCTCCCACCGTCAAGCCGGCACTCCGCAGGAGTTCCCTCCTCGTCATCGGCCCTGCTCCTCCTTTCCGTATACCCCATTGAGACCATTGTACCTTAGTCCTCCGTCTTGTGTACACTCCGCCGGTCCTTGGCTCCTGCTTCCGAGCGCGCGCCCCGGCCCCGCTCGGTCCCCGCACGCGGGAAGGACCGTGGGGCTTCCTGGATCCCCTCGGGCGGAGGGAGGGAGACGGGGGCCCGATCCGGGTCCCGAGCAGTTGGGGGAGCAACGGGTCCCTCGGACGCCAGGGCGACGGCCGTGGACAGGTCGAGGCCCCGGCCCCGCTGCACCTCTTCCCGGAAGGCAACTTCCCCCAGGGCTGCCTTCAGCGAGGCGATCGTCCGGTCGGAGAACATCACGGTCTCCAGCCCGAGGCTAGCCCCGCAGGCCTCGAGCGTCTCGTACGCCGCGCCGAGCAGCCGAGCCGCCCTCCGCGGGTCTTGGGAAGCGAGGACCCCGGCAATCCGAACGAGGTTGACGCCCAGGCTCCGGTGGGCTCCCAACTCCCGACGGATCGCCAGGCTCTCCCGGTAGTACCGCCCGGCGCGCTCCTTGTCTCCCTCCAGTTCGGCCAGCTCGCCTAGGTTCACCAGGTTGATGGACTCCTCGTGTCGCTGGCCCAGGCGACGGTTGAGCGCCAACGCCTCTTCGTACGCCCGTCGGGCAGCCCGAACCTCGCTGGCCTGCAGCGCGTGGTTTCCTCGGTAGTTCAGCGCGACGGCTACTCCCCGCAGGTCTCGGCGTCTCCGGTAGATCGCGATCGCTTCCCGTTGGAGCGCCTCGGCTCCGGCCCGATCCCCTCGTTGAACCGCCCCATTGCTCGCGCGCAGGAGGGCATAGGCAAGCATCTCCTCTTGCGCGGCTCCGCACCCCCGGAGGAGCCGGACGGCCTCCTCGAGGAGTGCCTGCACGGCGCGGCGATGATCCCCTTCCCGGAGGGAGAGGAGCTGCACCGCGCCGAGCCGGAGCCGAGCGCGCAAGGCGGGCGGGATCGTCGCTTGCGTCTCCGCCTCCTCCTGACGGAGGGCCATCCCCGTCCAGTGGCTCCCCTCGGCGACCCGTCCGGTGACGAACCAAAACCGCTGGAGAGCACAGATAAGGCGCAAGGCGGCCTCCGTCTCCCCTCGGCGGAACGCTTCCTGTAGGGCGGCTCGGAACTCCTTTGCATCCTCCCTCAGGCGGTGAAGCCAAAGGAGCTCCTCGGGGCTGAGGAGTCCCCGCTCGCCCTGCTCGGCCCGCTCCCGAAAGAGGTTGAGATGGCGCGCGCAGACGCTCTCCTCCTCCCCGGCGGCCTCGAGTCGCTCCCGGGCATACCGGCGCACGGTCTCCAAGAGCCCGTAGCGGTCCGTCTCGAACCGCACGAGCGACTTGTCGACCAGGTTGCTCAGGAGATCAGCGATCCGCCGTGGCGCCAACCCGTCTCCGCTGCAGACGGTCTCGATGACCTCCAAGGGGACCTCGCCCGCGAAGACGGAGATCCGCCGGAGCAGCCGCTGCTCGTCGGGGGGGAGCAGTTGATAGCTCCAGTCCATCGTCGCCTGTAGCGTCCTCGGGGGGCGGTGCAGAGTCCCGCGGCCCTCCAGGGGCAGCGAGCGGAACCGGTCATCCAGGCGTGCGACCAGCGCCTCCAGGGGAAGGGAGCGGACGCGAACCGCCGCCAGCTCGAGCGCCAGGGGGAGTCCATCCAAGCGACGGCAGATCGTATGCACAACCTCCGCGTCTGTCCCCTCGGGGGCGAAGTCCGGTTGGTGATCTCTCACCCGTTCCACGAAGAGCCGCACCGCGTCGTAGCGCTCGAGGGCTTGGGGTGTGGCTCCCGGTGGGGGCAGTTCCAGGGGCTTGACCTCCCAAACCCTCTCCCCCGGAAGCCCCAGCCTCTGCCGGCTGGTGGCCAGGACCCTCAGGGCGGGACAGCTCGACAACAGGGGAACGAGGAAGTCCGCGAGGGCGTCGAGCAGGTGCTCGCAGTTGTCCAGGACGAGCAACAGGCGTTGGGGACGAAGGGTACAGGCGAGCGCGTCGGATAGAGGACGATCCGGGTCCTCCCGGACGCCCAAGGCAGCGGCGACCGCCTGGGGGATACCCTCGGGGACCGAGACACCTACGGAAGCCAACTCCGCCCATCCGACGCCGTCTTCCAGGCGGCCTTGTAGGGTCCAGGCCGCCTCCAGAGCCAGTCGTGTCTTGCCCACCCCGCCGGGGCCGACCAGCGTCACGAGGCGATGGGACTGCATCGTCCGGCACAGCGCCCGGACCTCTCCTTGTCGTCCCACGAAGGACGTAAGCGGGGCGGGCAGGGAGTGGGGGGGCTCGTGCTCCACTTCGAGGTGCAGACCCTCTCCCGACGCGATCCGCCGTCGGAGGGCCTCGATCTCGGGGCCGGGCTCTATCCCGAGGTCCTCGCGGAGGAGCCGGCGGCACACCTCGTACTGCTCCAAGGCCGCGTCCCGGCGGCCCAGTGCCCCGTAGAGCTCCATCGCGTCCCGGTGGAGGCCTTCGTCCCGGGGCGCCAGCTCCAGGGCGCGGCGGCCGCACTCGAGCGCCCGCGCGTAGTGGCCTCGGGCCCTATGGTCTCTCAACAGGTCCCGAAGGGCTTGAAGGTACAGGTCCTGAAGTCGCTCGGCCTCGACAAGCACCCAGTCTTCGTAGAAGCCGTCGAGAAACCGACCGCGGTAGAGGGAAACGGCCCGCTCCCGGAGATAGACCCGCTCCGCCTCGGGCGCGCGCCGGGCTGCCTCCAGCAACGCCTGGAACTCGTGCACGTCACAGCGGCACTCCACCCCCGGGTGGAGCCGCAAGGTGCGATCGCGCGCGAGGATCGCCTCCTTCCCCAGCAGACGCCGGAGCTGGTAGACGGCCTGCCGGAGGCTGGTGTAGGCCCTCCCGGCGTCGACCTCCGGCCAGAACGTCTCCAGGAGGACCTCCCGGGGATGGGCTCGGTCCCGGCGGTAGACCAGATAGGCGAGCAGGGAAGCGATCTTCTGGCTCCGAAATCCCCGGACGGGCTCCCCACCGAGCTCGACCTGGAGCCCTCCGAAAAAGTGGAGGTTAAGGTCCGCATATCCCATGAGGAGAACTCCTATTCCATCGCAACCACTGTACCCGGCCCGACCGGGAGCGTCAAGGGGAGGACGAGTCGCCTTCTATTGCCGTGATCACGCTTTGTTCACCTCCCCGATGCTACCCTCAGCCTGCTGCTTAAGGCATCCAGCGGCTGTCTCCGTCCGAAGAGCGAGGGAAGGAAGGAGGGATCAATGGCTACAAAGTGGAGGCGTACGGTTCGGGATCGGAACTCGAAGAAAGTCGCTCGACTCAGCCGGATCCCCTTGTTCGAGGGATTGAGTCGGCATGATCTCGAAGCGATCGCGCGCCATGCGGACATCGTAGATCTGCCGCCCAAACGGGTGTTGGCCTGCCCGGGCCAGCTCGGCCTCGAGTTCGTCGTCCTCTTGAAGGGGCAGGCTTCGGTGAGGAGGCAGGGACAGACCGTGACCTGCCTTGCGGCGGGCGACTGCTTCGGCGAGAAGTCCTGCTTGGATCGCAAGCCGCGGGATACCCAGGTCGTGGCCGACACCGCTGTGACCCTGGCCGTCTTTCCCGTCTGCGCCTTCGACTACCTGTTGAACGCGGTGCCCACGCTATCGCATCGGATCCTTCTCCGTCTCTGTCGGAGATTGGACGAGGTCGCCTCTCAAGCCGCCTCTGCGCCCGTACGGGAACCGTCCGCGAACTCCCGATCCTAGCCCAACGAGCACAGTATCGACCTCCGCCGACGGCCGACGCATGCGTATGCGCACGCGGACATGTCTTCTTCATCCCGCCCCTTAAGGCTCAAGTCCTGCCCCGGTGGGTCACCGTTCCCCTTGTCTTCTCCCTCCCTCCTGAGCTATATTGAAGAAAATCGTCCTTCGGAGGAGGGATAGCATGAGACGATTGCCGGCCGGCTCCCTACTGCGTAAGCCTTGGTGGGCCCTGCTGGGGGTGCTGATCTTCCTCGTGACCGGGTGTCCGGGGGTACCGCCGGCTCCGCCGCCCCCGCCGCCGCCCCCACCTCCGCCGCCGCCTCCGCCCCCGCCGCCGCCCGTACCCCTCACCAACGCCCTTTGGGTCTGGGATCGTTGGTTGACGGGTGACCGACAGCAGCTGGTAGACAACAGCGTAGCCAGCAACGTGGACGTGCTCTACATCGAGATCTACAACGGGAACGGCGATCCCAACTCGGGACGGCGCATGGACCCGGACCCGGACATCGCGGACATGGTGAGCCGAGCCCACGCTGCGGGGCTGGAGGCCTGGGCCATCTACGGCTACCTCGACTGGACGACGTTCGGCTGCGATCCCGCAGGCTTCCCGCTCGTGCTCATGAACGAGGTGGTCGACTACAACAACGACAACCCCGGCGCGAAGCTCGACGGGGTCGTCCTCGACCTCATCACCGGCATCCCCGGCGACGACTTCCCAACGATGCTCGCGATGTACGAGTGCATCCGCGACCTGCTGCAGGCCAACGGCATCAAGCTAGGAGTTGCGATCCGCTTCTCCTGGGACATGGACGTCGAGTATCCTGCGGGATCCGGCAACACGAAGCCCCTCTATCAACACATCATCGACTTGGGCCTGGACCAGGTCGTGGTGCTCGCGTACCGGGACAGCGCCGGGGACCCGTGCGCCACGGCAGCCCCCGGCACCGAGGGGATCGTCTGCCTGGCGGAGGACGAAGTGGCCTACGCCAGCGCCCAGGGGCTGGACGGTCTGGTGCTCGTAGGCGTGGAGACGAGCGACTGTGCCCCCGGCTGCGGTCCGGAGTACATCACGTTCGCAGAGGAGGGACAAGCCGCACTCAACGCCGAGCTCGACGGGGTCGTCCAGGCGTTCGCGGACGAGGACGGCTTCGGCGGCTTCGCCGTGCACTTCTATCAGAACGAGTACCTCAAGGGGACGACCGACTGGCCCGCCACCAACCCGGACTTCCCCGACGTCCGCTAGTTCCCCCGGACGGCAGGCGTACTCCGTCCCCGGAGGGATCCCCGATGGGGGGGGTCCCTCCGGGCGTCTTTTGGCCTTCCTTCCGTCCTTGGACTATACTGGAACGGAAGGGTCGGCGGTGTGCTCGCTCCGTGGAGCGGCGCACGCCGCCACCGGGGATAGCGTGCCGTTTCGTTGAAAGGCGAGGATAGAGTTCGGAGAGCCGAGCGAGGAGGGAAGGCGATGGGAGTTTCCAAATCCGGCGGACTTCCCACGGCGGACGAGAAGCTCATCCACGATTGGAACGTTTTCGAGGCGGTTCCCGCCCGCCCTCGTCGCGTGGAGCTCAACGACGAGACCCTCCGCGACGGGATGCAATCCCCTTCCATTACCGATCCTCCCCTCGACGTGAAGGTTCAAGCGCTGCACTACATGGCCGAGCTGGGCATCCCGCACGCCAACATCGGGATGCCCTGCACCAGCCCCAAGATCCAGGAGGCCACCACGGAGCTGGCCAAGACGATCGCCCGCGAGAAGCTCCCCATCCGCCCCAACTGCGCCGCGCGCACCGTGCCCGGCGACGTCCAGGCCATCGTCGACGTCTCCCAAGCCGCGGGGATCCCCGTGGAGGCCGCCGTCTTCATCGGCAGCAGCCCCATCCGCGAGCTGGCCGAGGGCTGGGACCTCGACCGCATGCTCCGGAGCACCGAGGAAGCCATCACCTTCGCTGTTGAGCACGGCTTGGAGGTGATGTACGTCACCGAGGACACCACCCGCGCCCGGCCGGAGGTGCTCCAAAAGCTCTATCGGACGGCGATCGACTGCGGGGCCACCCGGCTGTGCATCGCGGACACGGTGGGCCACGTCACCCCCCACGGCGCGCGGGCCATCGTGCGGTTCTTCCGCGAGGAGATCGTCCGCGACCGCCCGGAGCTGCGCATCGACTGGCACGGGCACAACGACCGCGGGCTGGCGGTGGCCAACGCCCTAGCGGCCTTAGAAGCGGGCGCGGACTGCGTCCACGGGACCATCTTGGGCATCGGCGAGCGGGTGGGGAACACCTCCCTCGATCAGCTGCTCGTAAACCTCGTGCTCCTGGGCTGGCTCGACCAAGACCTAAGCGCGCTGTCGAAGTACTGCGAGCTCATCCATAAGCACTGCGGCGCGCCGCTGCCCTTCAACTACCCGGTGGTGGGCCGGGACGCCTTCCGCACCTCGACGGGCGTCCACGCCGCGGCGATCGTCAAGGCCCAGCAGAAGGGCGACGCTTTCCTAGCCAATCGGGTCTACTCCGGCGTGCCCGCGGAGCTCGTCGGTCGCGAACAGGAGATTGAGATCGGGCCGATGAGCGGGAAGTGGAACGTGATCTACTGGCTTCGAAAACACGGACAGGACCCCCACCCCGAGCTGGTCGAGAAGATCTTGGCCCACGCTAAGAGCGCGGATCGCGTGCTGAGAGAGCAGGAGATCTACGAACTCCTCGCTCGGTGAAGGGGATCGCCGAATCGCAAGGAGGTTGGTATGACAAAAAGACGGGAAGCGGTCATCCTCTCCGGGGTCCGCACGGCCTTCGGGAAGTTCCTGGGGGCGTTCTCGAACGTCTCCGCCATCGACTTGGCGGCCCACGTCGCCAAGGGGGCGCTGGCGCGGGCCGATCTCAGCCCCGACCGAGTGGACCACGTGATCTTCGGGAACGTCTTGCAGACCTCGCCGGACGCCATCTATCTCGCCCGGCACGCGGGGCTCAAGGCGGGCGTGCCCGTGGAGGTCCCCGCCGTGACCGTCAACCGCCTGTGCGGCTCCGGACTGGAGGCCGTCGTCCAAGCGGCCCGGATGGTCCAAGCGGGCGAGGCCGATGTCGTCATCGCGGGCGGGACGGAGAACATGACGCAGGCGCCCTTCGTCGTCCGGGGGGCCCGGCACGGGTTGCGCCTGGGCTCGGCGAAGCTCGAAGACTACCTGTGGGAAGCGCTGTACGACCCCTACGGCGGCTGCACCATGGCCGGGACGGCCAACAACCTCGCTATACAATACGGGATCTCCCGCGAAGAACAGGACGAATTCGCGCTGCGGAGCCACCGGCGGGCCGTGAAGGCCATCGAGAGCGGTCGCTTCGCCGAGGAGATCTACCCCTACGAGATGGAGGTCAAGGGCAAGAAGGTCATAATCGACAGAGACGAGCATCCCCGCAAGGACACCACGATGGAGTCGCTGGCCAAGCTCCCCCTGGCGCCCTTCGAGGGGAACCGATTCGTGACGGCGGGGAACGCCTCAGGGATCAACGACGGCGCGGCGGCCTTGATCATTGCCAGTCGGGAGAAGGCCGAGGAGCTGGGGGTCCAGCCCCTGGGGAGGATCGTGAGCTGGGCCGCCGTGGGGGTGGAGCCCAAGTACATGGGGATCGGCCCCGCTCCGGCCTCCCGCGCGGCCCTGGAGCGGGCCGGGCTCTCCCTGAACGACATCGATCTGATCGAGATCAACGAGGCGTTCGCGGGGCAGTACCTGGCCGTGGAGCGCGAGCTGGAGCTGGACCGCGAGAAGGTGAACGTCAACGGCGGGGCGATCGCGCTGGGCCACCCCTTGGGCGCCAGCGGCGCCCGCCTGGCTTTGACGCTCCTCCTCGAGCTCCAGAAGCAGGGGAAGCAGTTTGGGTTGGCGTCCTTGTGCATCGGCGGCGGGCAGGGGATCGCCGCGGTCTTCGAAGCTCTGTAGATGGGCCTCGGCTTGGAGCTGATCGGCGCCGTCTTGGTGTTCGTGCTCAGCTGGTGGGTGGGCTGGCGGCTCTACCTGCGCTTTTGGCTGAAGCAGCGAGGGTTGGTGAAGCGCTGCGCCCACTGCGGGCGGTACATCCGCGGGGACCCGATGCCCACCTACTGTCCCGAGTGCGGGGAGGTGCTCATCCAGGGGTCTAGCCGGCGCTAGCAGCGTGGGCGCTTCGTCTGAACGCCAGGAGGGGAAGGAGACAAGCGGGGGATGGCCTCCGGGCGACCGACACCGACGCCGACGATGGACTACGCGGGCCTCAAGCAGGTCTTTCGCTTCGAGGTCTCGCGCTTCCCCTTCGCCCCGGAAGAGCGCCGGCGGGTGCTGCGTCGGGCCTATCGCGAGCTGGAAGCGGTCTTGAGAGAAGCGGTCCGGGAGCTGGAGCACGAGTGGGGCGATCCCCGACGCATCCCGCCGCGGGTGCTCCTTGCCCGCTTAAGCAAGATCCACGATTCCCTCCAAGGGGTTCAGCAGGAGCACGAGGTCCACTTCTCCCCCGAGCTGCGGGGAGGGTTGGAGACCCTATGCGAGCACGTTCGCCGCCTTCGGGAGGGCATTGGCCGGGGCCAAGGGGGCCTGGGCCCGGCGCTCAAAGAGCTCTCCCTGCGTCTGGAGGAGCTGAAGCGCATCCTGGGCCAAGTGCACCGGCTGTGATTCGAGGTTTGCAACTCCTCCCTTCCGGCGCTACCATGCTTCCGTCATGGCTCTTCGAGTCCTCACCCGCAAAGAACAGCGCTGGTCCGCACAGTCCTTCCTGCCCTTCTTTGCCCCCTAGCGGGGGCATTTTCCATCATCCCGATAGCGGCTTAAGCAACAGACCGTACGCTTTGGCTTTCCCCGACCCCGGCGATGGGGTACAATACGGCCAAATTCCCAAGGAGCCGGTCATGAGCCTACGAGAACTCCAAGAGAGAATTGAACACATCAAGAGAGAGAGCCAAGAGGCCCTCCAACGCTGCCGCAGCGTAAAGGACTGCGAGGGAGTCCGGGTGACGTTCTTAGGCCGCCGCGGGAAGGTGACCACGCTCTTCGAATATCTCAAAGATCTCTCGGGGGAGGAGCGCCCCCAAGCGGGACGACTCCTCAACGAGCTTAAATCACACATCGAGGCCCAACTCGAGGCCCGAGCCTACCAGCTCAAGGCACAAGAGCTGGAAGAACAGCTCCAAAAGGAACGTCTCGACGTCACCCTGCCCGGGCGGGCTTACCGCCTGGGGACGCTTCACGTGATCACCCAGACGCTGCGCGAAATCTATCGCATCTTCCAGCAGATGGGCTTCGAGGTCTACCAGACCCGCGAGGTCGAGACGGACGAGATGAACTTTCAGCTCCTGAACATCCCCCCGGACCACCCGGCCCGCGAGATGCAGAGCACCTTCTACACCACGACCCCGGGGGTCATCTTGAGGACGCACACCTCCCCCGGCCAGATTCGGGTCATGAGAGAGCGCTGCCCCGAGCCCATCCGCGTGATCCTTCCGGGGAAGTGCTATCGCTACGAGCAGATCACCCCGCGCTCGGAAATTCAATTCACCCAGGTCGAGGGGCTCGCGGTGGGTCGAGGGGTTCGCATGAGCGATCTCAAAGGGGTGCTCACGGAGTTCGCCCGCCAGATGTTCGGCCCCGAGACGGCGGTGAAACTTAGGGGAAGCTACTTCCCCTTTACCGAGCCGAGCGTGGAGCTGGACATCCGCTGTATTCTGTGCGAGGGGCGCGGCTGCCGCGTCTGCAAGGGCACGGGCTGGCTCGAGATCCTGGGGGCCGGAATGGTCCACCCCACGGTGCTTCAGAACGGGGGCTACGACCCGGAAGAATTTACGGGCTTCGCCTTCGGGATGGGACCCGAGAGGATCGCGATGCTCAAGCACCGCATCGAGGACATCCGGCTGTTCCTGGGGAACGACCTGCGCTTTCTGGAGCAGTTTGGGTAAAGAAGCGGTCAGCCGTCAGCCGTCAGCAGGGAGTTGCCGGCCACGGATCGCGGATCTTGCGGATGGCGGACTGCGGATCGCTCGCGAAAGGAGTTGCAATGGCCGAGACGAAGTGCAACGTCTGCCGGGGCACGGGGAAGTGCCGCAGCTGCAAGGGGCGGGGTGTGGTGATCAAACACGCCGGGGCGCCCACCCAACGCTGCCCCGAGTGCCAAGGGAGCGGCGAGTGTCCCGTCTGCGAGGGGAAGGGCGTCCTTGAGGCCTCCTCGGAAACGGAATCCGCCACGGCAGAGGAGGAGTAAATGCGGGTCTCGATCCGTTGGCTCAAGGAGTTCGTGGATCTCGATAGCGTGGGGCTCTCCACGGAGGAGCTTGCGGAGCGCCTGACCTTGGCGGGTCTGGAGGTCGGCGCTATAGAGAAGATCCCTCAGGAGCTGAGCTGGGAGGGGATCGTCGTCGGCGAGATCGTGGGCGTGGAGCCCCACCCCAATGCCGATCGTCTGGTGATCGCCCACGTGGACTGGGGGGAAGGCCCCATCCCCAGCGTGACGGGCGCGCCCAACGTGACGCCGAATACAAAAGGCGTCAGGGTGGCCGTCGCCCTCCCCGGAGCCCAGGTCGTCAACGCCTATCAAGACGAGCCGCCCCTTATGACCGTCAAGGCCACGAAGATCCGCGGCGCGGAGTCGAAGGCCGTGATCTGCTCCGAGAAGGAGCTGGGCCTCTCCGACGACCACACCGGGGTTTTGGTGTTGGACGAGGACGCCCCCGTGGGGACGCCCCTGGTGGAGCTGTTAGGCGACGAGGTGTTAGACATCGAGCTTACGCCCAACTTGGGGCGCTGCCTCTCCATGGTGGGCGTCGCCCGCGAGGTGGCCGCGCTCACGGGAGCCAAGCTCCATGTGAAAGAGCCCCGCCGGCGGCCCTCCGGGGAGGGCCCGTCGGCGGAGGAGTGGGCCCGCGTCGTCATCGAAGACCCCGAGCTGTGCCCCCGCTACATCGCGGCCCTCGTGCGGGACGTGCAGAACGCGGCAGAGGCCCCCTTCTGGATGCGCTATCGGTTGTTGCTCTACGGGATGCGGCCCATCAGCCCGTTGGTGGACATCACGAACTACGTGATGCTCGAATGGGGCCAGCCCCTCCACGCGTTCGATTACGACAAACTGAAGGCCCGCGTCGGCGGGGAAAACCCCACGATCATCGTCCGCCGGGCCAAACCCGGCGAGAAGATCACCACCTTGGACGGCGTCGAGCGGACGCTCGACGAGGAGATGCTCCTCATCTGCGACGAGGTCGGACCCATCGCGATCGCGGGGGTCATGGGCGGGCTCGACACGGAAGTGGACGAAACTACCCGCAACGTCTTGTTGGAGTCCGCCAGCTTTCACGCGATCAACAACCGCCGCACGGCCCAGAAGCTGCAACTCTTCAGCGAAGCGTCCTTGCGCTTCAGTAGGGGGGTGCCCCCGGAGCTGTCCGAGCGGGGGGCCGTCCGGGCCGCGGAGCTCATGCGCGTTG
>Ga0256839_1003758_pt1 | contig 15378 bp, 10 predicted proteins | sample 354166metaG_FD_185968 | JGI IMG/M metagenome (GOLD analysis project Ga0256839, IMG submission 185968) | Hydrothermal vent microbial communities from Mid Atlantic Ridge, Atlantic Ocean - 354-166 | ecosystem: Environmental > Aquatic > Marine > Hydrothermal vents | place: Atlantic Ocean: Mid... | reverse complement strand
GGCTACGGAAAATTTAGCCCGGATGGCCGATAGTCCGGTCTGTAAACTTTCTGCATGCGGCCCCTGCCAATGGGCGTATAGTTTTGCCCCCTGGCGGATGCTGGCATTAAAGGTTGCCGATATGCAACCCGCACCGCCAGCCCGGAGGGTGGCGAGCAAAAAATTCTCGGAACCGGTAAAGAACTTAAACCCGGGTATGGTGGCCATCACCGCCTGCATGCCCGGCCAGTCACCGCTGGAATCTTTCATGCCCACAATTACCCCCGGATGTGCCTGAGCAAGTTTCTTTACTAACTCCAAGGTAAACGGCACCCCGGTCATTTTAGGAAAGTGGTACAGATAAATTTTAAGCCGTGGGTCATTAACGCCTTCTACCACCAATTTGAAATACGCAAGAATACCCTCATCACTTAACCCCTTATAATAGAAAGGCGGCAACATCAGCACCCCGCCCACCCCTTGCGCAACAGCATGCCGGGTAAGGGCTATGGTATCGGGCAAGGCACAGGTGCCGGTACCCACCAGCAGCAGCCGGGGGTTGATGCCGGCTTTAATTACCTCATCAAGAATGACCATTCGTTCGGCCGCGGAAAAGGAATTGGCCTCGCCTGTGGTGCCCAGCAGGCAGATACCGTTGCTGCCGTTGTTGAGTAACCACTGCAGGTGGCTGATGAGGGCGGGGTAGTTAACCGACAAGTCCGGCTGCAAGGGGGTGAGACTGGCCGTAAAAAGCCCTGATGGCAATGTTGAGGTGAATTTCATGCTACGCTAAAGGATTTTGCTGAGGGCCGACAACAGTTTCTCCACATGGGCCGGGGTGCTGCTTTCCCCCATCAGGCCTATGCGCCATACCTTGCCGGCAAACTGGCCCAGCCCGGCCCCGATTTCAATAGTATATTCGGTTAGCAGGGCTGACCTGACAGCGGCATCGTCAACACCTGCCGGTACTTTCACGGCATTAAGCATGGGCAAACGGAATTCTTCTGCCACCAGAAAGGTAAAACCCATAGCCTCCAACCCTTCTTTCAATAACAAGTGGTTGCGGTGATGGCGTTGCCAGCGTTGCTCCAGCCCCTCGGCAAGCACCAGGCGGTAAGCCTCCCGCAAAGCAAACATGGCCGATACCGGGGCTGTATGATGATACGTGCGCTGCGCCCCGGCCCAGTAGTTTTGCACCAGGGTGAGGTCGAGAAACCAGCTTTGCACCTTGGTTTTACGGTTATTCAACACCTCTACTGCCCGCGGGCCAAACGAAACCGGGGACAGGCCCGGAGGGGCGCTAAGGCATTTCTGGGTGCCGGAGTAAATGGCATCAATACCCCAGTCATCTACGCGCAGTTCGGTACCGGCCAGAGAGGTTACGGCATCCACCACCAACAAGGCCCCGGCCGCATGCACCATCTTACTGATTTCGGTTAAAGGCTGCAATACCCCCGTAGAAGTCTCGGCATGAACGATGGCCAGCAGTTTAGGGTTAGTCCGGGCCAGGGCTTCCTGCACTTGTGTGGGGTCAATTGGTTCTCCCCAGGGGGCGGAGACCCGGGTAACCTTTGCCCCGCAGCGTTCGGCAATATCGGCCAGGCGCAGGCCAAACACCCCATGGATACAGATGATGGCCTCATCGCCCGGCTCCAGCAGGTTAACCAGTACGGTTTCCATGCCGGCACTACCGGGGGCCGACACCACAAAGGTGAGTTCGTTTTGGGTAAGAAAGGTTTGCCGGGCCATAGCCTTGATCTCGTCCATGACCTGTACAAATTCGGGGTCCAGATGGCCAATCATGGGCGTTGCCATAGCTTGCAGCACTTTGGGGTGCACATCGCTGGGGCCGGGTCCCATAAGGATACGCTGGCTGGGGTGTAAATCGGAGTAATGCATGGCTGATTTATGGTGTTGATGTTCCGGTTAAAGTTTGGTCAAATTTAGTGATGGTGGCAGAAAAGGTGGTTACCATTTATCCCAAAAGGTACACTTTGTTCCCTTGCACATAAACTAACCCGGAATATTCATATGAATTTTTCGGGCTAAAAACCGCGTTGGTAATACAAGTAAGTCCGCTTACAAAGTGGATCGTTTACTGAAGTACCAAATGGAGTTCAGGCAATATTATCCTGATATCTTCCCCCGAATTTTCTTTTTGCCAAAACACCACAAAATTTACCTTAACATCGTCAACCCTATACCCTTTGGCAGCCAATTCGTTACTATGTTTTAAGGCTGCTTTTGACAATTTGAGAACTTCTTTGCCATCGGAATTATAGCAGGTGTCGTCATTCAGCCTAAGGCTGTCCCCGCTTTGCAAATGTTTGATCAGCCGCTGCCTGTTGTTATTGTTAAAAAAGTCGAGCCAGACATCCCGGTGTGTCAGTTGCCAAATGATGAGGTCTTGCGACCCATAGGTGGAATGATCCGAATGCCTGCTTAAATTTTCGGCCCAGAAATTATCCAGGATAGCGTTGTTTATGTGGATGGTGAGGTTAGTTCTGGCCCTTGTCATGGCTACGTACAGTTCTCGTCTTTTGTCGTCATCGGTCAGGCGGAAATTACCCAACAGCAAAAATACGTTGTCAAACTCCCTGCCTTTGGCTTTGTGGATGGTAGAAACCAAAATAGTTACGCTGCCTCCGGAAATAAAATCTTCAAGCCTGGATTCACGTACAAAAACTTCGAAATCCGATTTGTATTTCCGCTTGGGGTGGCTAAGTTCAAAATCCTTGATGAGGTTAGTGCAGATTTCGAGCCGGGTACTGCGGGAAAACCTTTTTACCAGAGCGCTTTTTGCCTTTTGCCAAATCTCCTTATCAATTAGATATACATCTTCCCGCAGGTTTAAGCAATGAATAAAAAACCTTATTTCATCCAGATTGTATAAAGCAAACCCCTCGTTGGTTTGAATAAGTTTGGCGGGCAGGCCCTTTTTTAAGAGCCAACCGGTGGTGTGCAGGGCTTCTTCGTTGGTTTTAGTCAACACGCAGGTAGTGCCCGCCAGTCCGGTATTCACAACATCATTCACCACAGGGATTATCAGGTTATCGGAGTTGTGCCTGACTAATTTGAGATTACCGCATTCTTTGTTTACCGGAACAATCGGGTCTTTTTTCAACCTGCCCCTGATCGTCTGCACAAATTGATTGGTAAACGCTACCAAGTTGCTGCGGCTGCGGTAATTTTCGGTGAGCTCATATTTTACGGCTTCTTTCTCACGGATAAACTTTTTCAGGTATTCGGAGCTGGCCCCTCTGAAAGCATAGATATTCTGATCGTCATCGCCCACGGCAATCACCCGCATGTCTTCGTTAACCTCCATCAAGGTGGCTATCAGCCCGTACTCATCTGCGTCCATATCCTGCGCTTCATCTATCACCAGCACCGTTTTGGTGACCCGGTTAGGCTCAATTTCACGGATTTTTATTTTTGCGGTAGCTTCACGGATAATCCCGGAGGATTTTTCCAGGTCGCCCACCCGGCCAAGCAGGTCGAAACAATAGGAATGAAAGGTTTTAATATCAACAAAATGGGCAGCATTACCGATAAGCCTGAGTAACCGTTTTTTAAATTCGGTAGCGGCTGCGCGTGAAAAAGTGACCATTAGGAGTTGTTCGTGCTTCACATCTTCCATGAGCAGCAACGAGGCCAGTTTATGCACCAGTACCCGGGTTTTGCCACTGCCCGGGCCGGCTGCCACCACCATGTACTTCGACTTCCGGTCCTTGATGATGTTTAACTGGGCAGGTGACAGCTCTCCGAAAAGTTGGCGGAATTTACGGGGTGTTATGTTTCGTTTGAGTTCGTTTTGGCGGCTTCCTTTGAAGTATTTGTTTAAAAATACCGGGTAATTTAACTGAAAGTAGTCTTCCACAAACTGCAGGGCTTCACGGTAATTGCTGAGCATTTTTTTAGCGTATTCACCCACAATGTGTATTTGCTGCATTTTATTGTCGTAAAACTGTTGCAGCCTTTGGTAGTCGTCAACCCGATATTTTTTCTTATTGTCTTTTTCGAGACGCTCAATGGTTAAGCTGTTGTAAATCACCAAAAAGCCACCCTCCAGCTTCAAGGCTTCTATTCTCGACAAATAAAACAGTGTGTCTTCAATATCATTTACGGTGATTTCATAGGTGGTGAAGCCGCTTTTTTCATATGCCGATTTCAACCCGTAAACCGAAAACTCGACCAGGGTTTCCTCCCGGGCCCGACCCGCTTGCCCGGTGCTGTTGCTCATCCCGGCAAAAAGGTAGTCGATGATAAACCCGGCTAATTCCCTGCGCTTGCTGAACTTTTGCAACAACTCCTCCTGACTTTGTTGCCAGGTCATGCTAAAGTAATCTTTAGACCCCTGACGGTTTTTGTACCTGGCCCAATTCTTGATACTCCAGAAATTAAGAATGGTCTTTATTTTTCGCGGGGAAGCATCTGTGATGTTGTTTTCCACCAATTCCTGATTGAGTTGCTTCAGGTGGAAGTTTTGCGCGGCATGGCCGGCCCCCGATAACAAAAACTTTTCGATAGCCAAAAAGGACTTAACCATTTTCCGGGCACGCTTGTCTTCCCCTGTTTTAACAAAGGCTGTCAGGTCTTTGGTATCGGCCAGTATCTTTTCTTCCCGCAGCAGGTTGATTATTTCAATAACCTCCCCTTTCACCAGGCCCAGATGATCCGAAATGTAATCGACCCGCGACTCCGGTTCTTCTCCGGTAGCTTGTTTGCGGCTTTTGCTGGAGAACAGCTTTTTGATAATCCGGACAGCATTTTGCTTTTGCTTTTCATTAAACCGGCCTGAGCTGTTTATCTTGTCTATGGCTTCCTGGGCATTACGGGCCAGTATGCTGTTGGCAAAAATGCGGGGGATATTCTGGCCCCGCTTCAGGTAGCCCGACTCTTCCAGGGCGGCAATAGCCGTTTTTACCCGGGTCTCTATTTCGTCCACCGTATCGTCCCAGCCGGCCTTGCGCGCTATCTCCAGGGCCGAGTTGGACACCTTTGAGCGAAAGCGGGTCAACGCCTTAACGGCTTTCCAGACTTGCTGTATCTCTTTGATATTCAGCTTTGTCTGATTCAGCATAACAAAATGTTTATGCAAATCTTCTTCGTTGAACAGCACATAGCAGTCCGCTTCCATGTTTTCATCACGGCCCGCCCGCCCAGCTTCCTGGATGTAGTTTTCAAGTGAATCGGCTATCTCGTAGTGCACCACCATACCAACATCCTTTTTGTCAACCCCCATGCCAAAAGCCGAGGTAGCTACTATGATTTGAAGGTCTCCGTTGCTAAAGGCATCCTGGTTGGCAGTTTTCTCCTGCTTGTCCATTTTGCCATGGTAAGGCCCGGCCGCATAGCCGTCCTGCGATAACCGTTCGGCTAGCTTATACGCATTATAGGTTCGGGATACATAAACAATAGCCGGGCAATTGTGCGCGTCAATCAGTTCACGAAGGGTATGGTATTTTTCCTGCTCATCGTCTTTCGGATAAACTTTAAAGTGCAAGTTTTTCCGGGTAGCATTGGCCCGGAAGACTTCCAACTCCAGGTTCAGCTTCTCCAGAAAGTAGGCTTTGATATCCTCGATGACATTCTGCTTGGCCGTAGCGGTAAAGCAGGATACCGGAATATCAACATCAAGGTTTTTCTTCGCTTGCAACGATTTGATGAAATCACCAATATACAGGTAATCTACCCTGAAATCCTGCCCCCAGGCTGAAAAGCAATGGGCTTCATCAATAACAAAACGCACCACATTCCGGCCAAGCAACAGGTGTTCGATGGTTCTCGAACGGAGCGACTCGGGCGATATATAAAGAAGTGATGCCGAGCCGTCTGCCACTCTCTCAAATGATTTTGCCCGTGCTATCGGGTCCAACAATCCGTTTATGGTAACGGCATCCGTAATACCGGCTTTTTCCAGGTTGTCCACCTGATCCTTCATCAGCGATTGCAAAGGCGAGATCACCACCGTAAGCCCCTTTACACTGTCACCCTGCATCAGTGCCGGCAGTTGAAAGGTGAGGGACTTGCCGCCCCCGGTAGGGAAAACAGCAAGCAGGGACTTGTGCCCGATGGCCGCCCGGGCCGCTTTCTCCTGCAGAGGCTCCCCGTTATAGGTTCTGAATGAGTCGAAACGAAAGTACTTCTTCAGCCCCAGGTAGCTATCATGAGCCCGGTGGCAATAACTACATCCGGTTACACAAGGCTTATTGCGCAACAGAAACATGACCCGCTGCACCTCGGGAAACCGTTTTAACACCCACGGAGGCGTGATAGAATAACGATCTCCGATGTTTATCAGAGACAGGCAATAAGCCAGCTCAACCGGATTATCCCGGATAATGTCCGCCAAACGGCTGTTTTGGCAAATGTCCTGTGTAAACCGCTGTCGGATAGCCTGCTCGGGATGCTTAACGCCCTCCCGGTATCCCATAAAGGCGAAGAACCCCTGAAAATGCTCTTTGTTGCCTAACAGGGCATAGAAAATTTGCTTGCGTTCGGTATCCGTTTGCCGAAATTCAGCCACCTCATCATCAAACAACGCTTTGGCCTTGATGGCATCATTCAACGGGTTATTCAACTCATCGGTTTGTAACTTATCATCCTTCAATAAGGCATGGTAAGGCCGGGCAGGGAATAGTAAGGGAGACCAATACAAGGTGTCGATGAGTGTATAGCCGGCAAAGGAAATATGTGGCGACAGGTACTTCAAGTCGTGCTCAATAATATTATGCCCGGCAATGAATTCCGATTGGCCGATAAAAGCCTGAAATTGACGGATATCTGCCGCATGAAACTTTTTGCCATCTGCCATGCTTAACGCCCCGATATCCCGAATATGCTTATCGCCTGCACTAATTTCAGTATCAATAAAAACAATCTTTTTCATGCCTGTTAATTGGCGATAAAAATTTACGGTTTATAATGCCCGGCCAACCCTGCCGGAACTCTCCGCAACGCGAATAAGTTATTGGTTTTCTTAATCATGGCCAAGTAAAGATAATGTTACACGTTGAAAAACCAATCTGATTCCGGCCTCCTGACTGGTTTAGCCTGGCCAGCTGCCGGAAGAAATCTCTCATTTTCATTTTGGTAAGCGCCATATCGCTGACTTTAAGAACGGCATCTTTTTCATCATCCGGTAGCTGATCGATCATCTGCACTTTGCTTATAAGCGACTTGTCCTTAACTTCTATCTCTTTCATAGGATTGTCTTTACCCTTTACCAAATCACCCAAAGTTACTTCTAAGGCAGCGGCAATTTTAAGCATTGTTCTGAGGGTGGGTTCTACTTTGTTATTTTCTACACGGCCATACTGGGCCGGATTTACCCCAATCATTCCAGCCGGTTCCTTTTGTGATAGCCCTTTCTGGCCTCTTAGCTTCTCTGCAACCTGCCGGAAGTAAATTATCTGTCCGGACTCCGCTACACCAGCAGCACGGAAAGTTATCTGTACAGTGAGATGGAGGGGCTGAAAGAAGAAGTGGAAAAATGTCATCCGTTGGGATGAATCAAAAAACAATAAGAAATCGTTACTTTGTAGAAAACATTATAAATGGACATCCAGGCAGAAAAACTACGATTGATAGCGTGGCTGGCAGGTATTAATGATAATCGAATCATCAAGCAGTTCAAGGCTCTTAAAAAGTCCCATCAGGAGCAAATTGATACTCCACTCACGTCAGCTGAAAAATCTGCTATTGATCAAGGCTTAAAATCCATTGCGGACGGTAAGGTTCACACCCATGAATCTGTGATGAAGTCTGCAAAGGAAAGATATCCTAACCTCTTCAAATAAGTATATGGAGATCATATAGTCTGATGATGCCAGACAGGATTACGAGGAGAATATTGAGTATTTGCTAAACGAGTGGTCTGGAAAGTCTGCCTCTACTTTTATTGAAGAAGTTGAATCAGTTTTAGAACTACTGAAGATTAATCCAAAACTTTATCCCAAGATAGATTATAAATCTATCAAGAGCGGTAATACGAAAGCAAATCATACTTTTTTATCAGGAAAAAAGCTCTTCAATATATCTGGTTCGATTTTGGAACACCTACAAAGACCCTCGATCCATGAAGCGGTAGGCCACCGCACAAGCCCGCCTCACAGACTACAGGGCTGTTTTTAACTACCGAAACCTTCGTGCGGGCCCTGGGACTACTGCACCACAGCCCTTGTTTGTGCTCGCCTGCGGGCTCGGTCGGTACGGTAGTGGCCGCAGGTGGCCTGGCGCAGGCAAAGCCGCTACCCACTGCCGGTCGCTCCCTGCGGTCGCTTTCCCCGTCAGGCCGCCCCCGCACTCGCAGGCGGCTCGCGAAGCTTGAGCAATGACCGCATCATTGCAGCCATCGGCCTTAGCTGCCGGTTGCAAGGTCATATCCCGGGCGGCACCCGTTCAATACCTTGCCGTGTGGCACCTGCCTGGCTCCTTGCACAAAGCCCAATATCCATCATTGTAAGGCCAATGCCTTCTATTCTTTGGGCGTCATCAATAAAAATACATTTACGCCTGCCTAAACTTTAAACTTAAACGAACCTGCCAAACTAAAAAATATCAGGTGTTACTTTTCCCGGGAAAGATGTATATAATTTACTTGAAGAGTCTATGTTTTACCAAAAAAAACAGGCCGCATAAAAACGGCCTGCATTTGTAGCGAGGACGGGAGTTGAACCCGTGACCTCAGGGTTATGAATCCTGCGCTCTAACCAACTGAGCTACCTCGCCAAAAATTGTTCATCTGCAAAGGTAGATGAAACCTGTTTAATCAAATGGCGAAAACTGCCCTGATTTGTGCCCTGTACAAGCTGTATTGTACATCAAGGCACCAACTGAGCCCCGCCTGACTGACGTAGTCGGGCAGGCCCGCCTGACCGAGGTAGTCGGGCAGGTACTTCGCCAAAAATTGTTCATCTGCAAAGGCAGGTGAAGCCTAATGAACCAAAAGGGCAAAAAACCGTCTGTTTCGCTGCTACTACGTTGGCTTAAAAAACGAGTGCAAATATAGTGTCATTGTGGATGATAACACAATGGGAAATTATAATTAATTTTATCACCAAAGCCAACACCATGAACCCCGTTCTGAAAAAGAAACTGAGCATCCTGATCCACCTGGCGGTTGCCGATGGCGAGTTTGCCCGCATCGAGAAAAATTTTATTGAAGAAATTTGTACCCGCAATAACATCAGCCGGGCCGAGCGTGAGCAATTGTTCCGCAACCCCGAACCCATAGGCACCCTGGGGGCCCTGTCCTACCCAAAAGCCATTGAGTATATGAGCGATTGCCTGTCGCTGATGGTGGTTGACGGCAAAATCCGCCAAAGTGAGGTGCTACTCTGTGAAGACATCGGCCTGCGCCTGAGTTTTACCAAAGCATCTATCGATCAGGTGATTGAACAGCTAAAAGGCAATAGCGAGGTGAGTGCCGATAAGATAAAAGCTATGGTGCAAGCTTTACCACATCCTGAAAAAATATAATTTTTTCGATACATAAGTGTAACCAATCAAGTATTTTATAGAAATTGTTATAAAAGGACGATTTTCCCGGATAAAAATTACCGTGTTCTCAACGCAACCCTATAGCTTTGCTGTATAATTTTTCATAATAAGTTTTGGTTAGGTAAGTTTGGTAAAGCAAGCTTACAATTCTTACATGAAAACAATTGGTACGAAAGTACTGAGTTGGATGAGCTCCTTAACGGGGCTCATTTTTTTTGTCTTTTTTCTTCTTCGGGCGGTCAATAATCTCCGGTTTGGGGCGGAAGAAAACATACTCATTGTTCTCCAGAATAAGGGTAAACTCCCCATAGGGTAAAGGTTCTACATTGATATCCTGCCCATACCCCGAAAGTAAAACCTCCCCGTCATAGTTTTTGATCACCCAGTCCGTAGGGCGGCTTAGGGAAATAAGGTCATACACGGTATTTTCCGGATAATAGGAAATCGGCTCCATATCGGCATAAAATTCAAACTCATCCGACACCTGCTCTTCCCCCTGATACCGGTAAATAAGGCGAAAACGGTTGTCACCGGCATAATGCTCAATGCCAATGCTGTATTGGTTATTATCGAGGTTGCCTTTCCCGGGCACTTGCACCAGGGTCTGCCAGCCGTCCAGCTTTAGCTTTTGCAAAAGATACTGCCCGTCCCCCGGCATTTCCCCGGTGGTCACCCAGGATACCGAGGCATCATCCACCGAAATTTGCAGGATCTTAAAGGAAGAACCGGGCTGCAGCACTTCGGGGTTTAAAACCCGTGGCTCACAGGCCCCGCTATGCTGCACAATGATCGTTACCGGATCGTTAACAGCAAACCCCGAAAGGTCAATTTTTACCGCAGAGGTAGCGGGTTCTTCAATTACCAATTGGTTATTTACCTTAATTCCGGTAATGCAAAAGGCCCCTTCAACGTTAAGGTAAGGGTTCTGCACAAAAACATCTTTACCCCGGTAAACACCCTCAATAGCTATTTCATGTTGTGCCGGTAAGGTAAAGGGCAGGCAGGTAAACAAACAATATAGTAGTAGCTGGCGCAAACTGTCTTATTCAAAGCGTAACGACTCAATAGGGTCCAGCTTAGAGGCTTTCCATGCCGGATAGTAACCCGAACCCAGGCCCACGATCACACCCAGCAGGAAAGCCATGAGTATCCAGCCCCAGGGAATGATAAAGGTAATATCATCGCCAATCATATTGGTTACCAGGTTACCAATGCCAATCCCCAGAATTACCCCCAGGATGCCCCCAAGCTGGCAGACCACGATGGCCTCAATGATAAATTGTTGACGAATGAGCCTCGGTGTGGCGCCCAGGGCCTTACGGATACCGATCTCGCGGGTGCGCTCTGTCACCGATACCATCATAATGTTCATCAGGCCGATGGAAGCCCCCAGCAAAGTAATAAAGCCTATACCCAGGCCGCCCATGCGTAAATACCCGGTAATATCGGCTAAAGTTTCGGCCAGCGACTCACTACGCCTTACTTCAAACGATTCCTCACCGAGGCGGTCGCGCCTGATAAGCCGCATAACCCCGGTAGCCTCGCCCATGGCCATATCCATGCTAAAGGCATCCTTTACCAGAATGTCAATATCGTATTGCAGGTTGCGCCCGGCCGCCAGGGCCCGGCCACTTTGCAGCGGAATAATCACCCTGCGGTCGGAGCTGCCGCCATCCATAGCCCCCTGCTCGCTCAACACCCCAACCACGCGAAAGCGGGTACCCCATACGGTAATCTCCCCGGTCAACGGGTCCTCATGGTCCTCAAACAGGGCCTTCACAATCTCGCTGCCAATTACCGCCACATTAGCGCCAAACTGCACCTCTACACTGCTGAAATTCCGGCCTTTGTCGATATCCAGTCCTTCCTGGTAGATATAGTGTTCGTTACCCGCCACCACACTTATATTGGGGTTGGTTTTTTTTGATAACCGCTTTACTTCGGCTATGCTGGTAATGGCCGTAGAAACGCTTACTGTAGCCGGTACGTTATATTTTTCGGCAAACAGCATGGCCTGCTTATAGGTTATAGGTGGGAATAGCTGCTCTGTGCGGCCATGCCTGCGCCCCTGTGGCCGCTTAACCGCTACGGTAAAGGAGTTGGCCCCGAGGGAGGAAAAGCTCTCGCTGATAGAAGCCTTGATACCATCGATAGCCGTGAGGATACCCACCAGTGAGGTAATGCCGATGGCCACAATCAGGGCTGTGAGGATACTGCGCAACAAGTTGGCCTGCACCGCAGAAATGCCTTCTTTAATATTTTGGGTGATATTCATACGTGCAAAGTAAAGGAAATAGTGCTAACAGGTGAAATTTAAGCATAAACAAGCTAAATCTTGCGACAAAACCATGAATTACCTTAATTTGGTTAACATTGTTAATATGTTTGCGTTATTATATAAGTCGAGGGAAAGCGGGTAAATGTTACGTAAAGTTGTCATAATATTTCTATCGGTCGTATTTTTTGCCGCCCCGGGTGCCAGGGGCAGTTACCTCTTTATCCCGATGGATGAGACCCAAACCAACCACCTGAAGGCGTATGGGATTGCTTTCTGGGTGCTGCAAAACCAGGGTGAGGTGGACTGGCTGCTTAACTATCATGGTGGCAGCTTTGCCTTCCGGCACGCCATTAAGTTTGAAAATGAGTTGATCATCCGGGGGGTGTCTTATAAAGTTATTTCTGATGCCCAATATAACCAGATCGTACTGGAAATTGCCAGCCCGTCATCGAATATGGATGTGATGAAGCTGGAAAAGTACCCCAAAATTGCCGTTTACTCACCCAAGAGCAAGCAGCCCTGGGACGATGCCGTAACCCTGGTGCTCACCTATGCCGAAATACCCTATGAGGTAATTTTCGATGATGAGGTTTTGGGGGATGAACTGCCAAAATACGACTGGTTGCACCTGCACCATGAAGATTTCACCGGCCAGTACGGCAAGTTCTGGCGGAGTTACAAATACCTGCCCTGGTACATCAGGCAACAACAGGAATTTGAGGAATCGGCCCGTAAGCATGGCTTCGCCAAGGTAAGTCAGCTAAAGCTGGCGGTGGTAAAAAAAATAAGGGACTTTGTGCTGGGAGGCGGCTTTTTGTTTGCCATGTGCTCGGCCACCGACACCTACGATATCGCCCTGGCAGCCGATGGGGTTGACATTGTTGACCGGATGTTCGATGGCGACCCGCCCGACCCCCGCGCCCAGCAGAAACTCAACTTTGCCAACACCTTTGCTTTTGAGAATTTTATTCTCTCCCGCGACCCGAATGAGTATGAATTCTCGAATATTGATATGCAGCCCAACGAACGCGGCCTGAAACCTTATAACGATTTTTTTAAGCTCTTTGAATTTTCCGCCAAGTGGGACCCCATCCCTACCATGCTCACACAAAACCATGTACATGTTATCAAAGGGTTTATGGGGCAGACCACCGCTTACCGCAAACAACTGGTAAAGTCGGATGTTGTGATATTGGGCGAAACCAAGTCGGCCGGGGAAGTTAAATATATCCACGGGGTTTACGGCAAAGGCTTCTGGACCTTCTATGGCGGCCACGACCCGGAAGACTACCAACACCTGGTGGGCGAAGAGCCAACAGACTTAAACCTGCACCCCAACTCGCCCGGTTACCGGTTAATCCTGAACAATATCTTATTCCCCGCAGCCCGCAAAAAGAAGCAGAAAACCTGAGTAAAAAGGCCATGCTTATTCTACCCCGGTAAGAAAGAGCGCGGAGCCCTCCTGGTTTGTTCGCGTAGCCTCAATAGGGATGCTATGCGAACATATATAATAAACCGGGAGTATTCACCAATTTATTACCTTTGTTGTTTGTTTAAAACCCAATACCTATGCAGAAAACCATTTTAATCCGTACCGGTATTTATATTCTGGCGGTTTTGTGGCTGTCATCCTGCTACCAACCCAACAGCCGGCAGAAGGAGGCCACGGTAAACGCGGAATCACCATCAAGCAAAAAGAAGAAGCCCACCATTGCCGATGTAGAACGGGGCATCAGGGATAATATTGCCGCCCGGACAAAAGAAGGGAACGGTTATTTTACCATCAGGAAGGACACTGTTGACCTGCGCCTGAAACTGGTACGCGTACATACTGAGTATTTGTCAGTACTCGGGCCCAACCAGTTTTTTGCCTGTGTTGACCTCGCTACTACCTCCGGGGACGTGTACGATGTGGATTTTTTTCTGGATGGCGATGCCGGGACCATGCAGGTAACCCGCACCGATGTGCATAAACTTAACGGCAAGCCCTATTATACCTGGAAGCAACGAAAGGACAAAACCTGGTACACCGTAGCTGTAGAAAACTCTGGCAGTGATTTGCTGGGGGTAATTGAAGGGCAAGACCAGTTTACCTTTACGTACGAAGTGCAGTTGCCGGAGATTTCGTCTGCGGCCGAAATATGGCTGCCCATAGCCCAAACCGGCCCCTACCAGAGCATAGAGCTGCTTTCGTTAAATGCCCCTGAACCGTATAGGTTACTACAGGATGAGAAGTATGGCAACACGATTCTTTACATGGCCCTGCAACCACACCATAGCCATCAGAAAATCACCATTAACTACAAGGTACACCGGCAGGAAAAGTCGCCCTACCAGCAGGCCGGGGTTGATTTAAATAAATATCTTGAGGCCAATACTTTATTACCGATAAACGACCGGTTTCGTAAACTGGCAGAGGAAATTATTGCTGAAAAGCAAGCCAACAGCCCTCTGGAGCAGGCCCGGGCGCTTTACGACTATGTTATTGACAATGTTCGCTATGCCAAACAAGGCAAGTATGGTACCGGTGATGCCACTTACGCCTGTGATGCCAAGTCGGGAAATTGTACGGAATTTCATTCTTTGTTTATTTCCCTGGCCCGGTCGGCCGGCATTCCGGCCCGGTTTGCCGTAGGGGCAGCTATCCCCTCCTCACGTAACGAAGGGGGTGTTGATGGCTATCATTGCTGGGCTGAGTTTTATGCCGATAACAAATGGTGGCCGGTAGATATCAGCGAAGCCAATAAATACTCTGCCCTCGCTACCTATTATTTCGGCCATCACCCCGCTAACCGCATTGAGTTCACCCGTGGCCGGGATATTGCCCCAGAACCTATGCCAAAATCAGGGCCGATCAATTTTCTGGCCTATCCCGTGCTTGAGGTTGACGGTCAGCCTGACTTAGCCACAACCCTATTCTCCTTTAAAAGGATTACTCCCTGATAAACAATAGCGCCATACCCCTGGATTATTGCCAGGGATATGGCGCTATATACTTAAAAAAAAGAATTACTTATGAAGAAGAACCTTCGCCTTCGTCTGCAGTGCTGTCGGCAGGGTGTTCTTCTTCTCCGGCAGGATGCTCTTCCTCACCGGCAGGATGCTCTTCCATCTTAGTGGTATCCATCGCATTTTCTGTAGCAGCAGGCTGCTCTTGTGTGTCAACGGTACCAGATTCTTCCGAACTCTCGCTTTTACTACCGCAAGAACTCACGGCCACGGACATAACAAAAACAAGTGCCAGTACTCCGAAGCCAACCCGCTTCAATTTGTCAAATAAGTACGTCATAATAGTTATAGGTTTTAGTTAAATTCAACCAAATATAAAAAAAAAGATAGTAAAAACGCATGGACAAGAAAATTTCCCGGTCGAAGATAAGGGTAACCTTTAGTAAAACACGCCTGGGGAAGTGGCTACCGCCTGCTTTGACCAACTATTCCTGCCGCTTTTTCTTCCATCGTTTATGCGACCACAACCAATATTCGGGATGTTGTAAAATCTGCTTTTCCATTATGCGCACATGCTTTTCGGTGATGGCGCCATCAGGTTCTGCCTGCGGGTTGGCGGTAACCGTTTCAAATTCAACGGTATAAACCCCACGCTGCTGCCGCTGTAA
>Ga0256839_1003757_pt1 | contig 15381 bp, 13 predicted proteins | sample 354166metaG_FD_185968 | JGI IMG/M metagenome (GOLD analysis project Ga0256839, IMG submission 185968) | Hydrothermal vent microbial communities from Mid Atlantic Ridge, Atlantic Ocean - 354-166 | ecosystem: Environmental > Aquatic > Marine > Hydrothermal vents | place: Atlantic Ocean: Mid... | reverse complement strand
AAGCCTTCTAAAACGGGCGACACCCCAACAGATTCAATTAATTTTTCCCAGTCTGCAAAAAATATTGCACGCGCCGAAACAATGAGTGCCGCAAAAACCGAAAGCCCGCAAAAAAATATTAGCAACATCAGCAATAGCATTCAGCAAAATCCTGAATTAGCACTGACTGCCCAATCAACGCAAATTAGCGCATCTGCAGTACAAAGCCTATTAGGTTAACGCATGCCTTATCTTAACCAGATCTATATTTACCCCATCAAATCGCTTACCGGTATTCCGGTACAACAATGGGAAGTTACAAAAACAGGACTAAAATATGATCGCCAATGGATGCTAATCGATGCACAACAACAGTTTTTATCGCAGCGTCGCCTTGCAAAAATGGCATTGATCAAAACGCAACTCATAGACGAGAAAATCATTATCTCAGCACCAGGACAGTCATCGCTATCCATTCCTCTTTCCCCGCTAGCCTATCAAGACAGCGCACCTATTAACGTCACGATTTGGCATGATCATTGTCACGCCAAACAGGTTAATAAAGAAACAGACCAGTGGTTTAGTGAGTTTTTAGGGCAAGCATGCCAACTGGTTTACCAACCTGAAAATAGTATCCGCACCGTTGACCAACACTACGCGCAAACCACCGACCAAACCTCCTTTAGTGACGGTTTTCCATTTCTAATTGTCTCGGAGGCCTCTCTAGCACTATTAAATCAACAAATGGGACTAACACTAGGTATCGAGCGTTTTCGCCCTAATCTGGTCATAGCGGGTTGCACCAGCTACGCAGAAGATACTTGGCGCACCATTAGCATAGGCGACATACGCTTTAGACTCCCTAAACCTTGCTCCCGATGCCCTATCCCTCAAATCGACCCTGAAACAGCCATCATGGGCAAAGAGCCTTTGCGCACCTTAGCGCGTTTTAGAAAATGGCAAAATAAAGTCTTTTTTGGACAAAATGCATTACATGATAACGTAGGCAACCTACAAGTACGAGACAGCGTGGCGATACAGACAACAGGTACCGCACAACCCCCATTAACAACATAAAATATTGCTTTACCCAATCGACCTGCTAAAAATGATAACTCAACTCAATTCTAAAGTGGCTATCTTGGCGCAAAAAATAAGCTAAATCATATCGCGGTGCGCCATTAAAAAAACGTGCTTCGACTTCTAATTTAAAACTATCGAAAAAGCGGCGACTCGCTTCAACATTATAAAACTGCGCCTGTGTGGTACGGTCAATCATAACCCCCATAAGAATTTGTGTATCCTGCACATCATTTAATGCAAAGCGCATACCTGCAAAAAAATCATCTTGAAACAAAGTAGGCGCATGCCGGCCTCGGCTATCAAATAAATATTCTGTTAACAAGCCTATATCCAAACCACTATCAGCAATATTATAAAATGTGTATTCAAAACCTGCCGTACTCGCAAAAGTCGTATCAATATTACTAACACGTACAATAGCCTCTAGTTTCCACAACCAACTATCAATCGTTGCTTGTACATCCAGCCCTGTTTGATTAATATTCTGATAGTGTGGAATAACCTTCACTGCTCCATTAGCAGCTTGCTCCACCTTAAAAATAGGATCGCGACTGGTACCATAAAAGTGCGATACCCCCAAATCCCAATCACCAATAGAATGTGACCAACGTAGTGCATAAGCCACCTGACGTGCAAAACCACTCTTATCAAAACGCGCCTCACTATTATCAACAGGCACAGGAAATCTTAACCGCCCTTCTTCTCCGGCAAATGTCCTCTTTCTAAAACCGGGCAAAATAAATGCATCAAGCGTTCCCCAATCCTGAATCCAAGCAAAATTCAACATAGGTTGCCCTAGTTTATCTTCGCCGTCACTATTTTCCACCGTATCGCGCTGATTAATAATATCCACCAAATGATTAGACTCCGTAACGCCCCAAAATTCTTTGCGAATACCTAAGCGCAACTCCCAAGCATCAGAAACAATCAGCCACGTTAACTCGCGTATATCAAAGTGAGTACGATTACTATCATACTGAGACACTCTCATAAAAGGGACAAATGCAAATATCTGATTACCATTATCCCACTCATGATACAACTCGGCCTCAATAACACCTGACACATAATTCATATGCTGTTGCGGCACTATTGGCTTATTAATAAAGGCCAAGTCTTCTATCCCTACATAGCCACTCACCTCCCAAGCATAAGCAGGGTGCAACAAAGCATTAAACATAAATAACACATGCAAAAACAAGGGAATTTTTAGCCTTAATAACAAATACTTAATAAAACCCCAAAGCATCATGCAGAATATTGATCGCATAAATATATTAAACACAGGTATAAAAATAACGCACCAGCCAAGATAAAAAAATAATTTAGACTGACGTTGAGGACTGAAAGTCTCTTAACACGTTTAGTCCCTATGTACAACAGACAGCTATTATCGAGAGCGTTTCAAAGTATTTTTATCAAAATTACGTGCCGTTAAGCCATTACGGAATGTGTATTTTTCCCACAATAATGCCGTACTTTTCCCTGTTAAATGATTCGACATCAGTACCGTACCAGCGCGCCAGTATTGCCCTAAATACTGCTGATAATCCGAAAACGTCTGAGTTTTTAATAAAGCATCTTTACGATCATAATAATCAATCTTAATCGGAATATAACGTTGCTTATCAATCCACGCCTGAGTGCGCGTATAACCTGAATACTCATACTGCGGATAAGACTCAATGACAAAGCAATCAACACCATTGACCACCTCATCACGCAAGTAATTATATTGATACTTTTTTAACTCAAATGAGGTTAAATCTTCAAACGAAAACTCACTCCCTAAAAATGGCCCTGACTTATTGCTAGAGGAAATACGTTTAACCCGCTTTAATGCCGGCAAATACAACCACTGCTCATCAGCCTCTAGTGCATGCGTAAAACTCAAAAAAGCCGTTCCTTTTACATCACGTGGACTATCAAAAATACTCAGGCTTTTATCACCATCATTTTTCATTTCTAAGGTTTTGATTCTTAAACGGCGCGTATGTTCATCACCATTTTTATTTTTCAGCACCATTTTTAATTCAGCCACCATATCCTGCCAACCCAAATCACGCCGATCAACTTCCTGCATAATTTCTAAGCCTTTTTGCGCATCACTCCACACAACAACAGGGGCTAAACACAACAACAGACCAATCATTATTTTATTCACTTTATTTATCCTCTATTACACACATTTTTATCGTTTTTAAGCACTCACCCTATTAGGCTTTCTATCTAAAGTCATCAAAATAGGGGGTAAAAATAAGAAATCCATAAACAATGCAACCGCAATGGTAATCGCAGTCATCAGCCCCATACCGCTATTCATCAAAAAAGACGACATAGCTAAAACAATAAACCCACTCACCAAGACTAATGACGTTACCCATAAAGCAACACCGACTGTAGAAAACGCATAACGAACTGCCTCTTCCGATGACAGGCCTTTTTCAATTTTTGCACGTCGGTATTTACTAATAAAATGTACGGTATCATCAACAACAATCCCCAGAGTCATACCCGTCACTACCGACAAGCCCAACCCTACCTGTCCATCAATTAATCCCCAAATACCAAATGCCATCCCTGCAGGAATTAAATTAGGTATTAAACTGATTAATCCTAACTTAATGGAGCGAAATGCAATAATCAAAATAATTGAAATTAATATTAAAGCCGCTACCGAACCAAGTAACATACGCACAATATTACGTTGCCCAATATGTGAAAACATCAAGACCGGACTTGCAGCATTTACCTCATAATCCGACAAATTCACAGTAGTCCAATGATTAATGCGCTGTTCAATAGCCAACATTTGCTGAGTCGACAAATTATGCAAACTCACGGTCACGCGAATGCCTGATTTATCAATATTAATTTGATCATTCAAATCTAGGCCATATGGCAAAGACATTTCATATAACAACAAATACTGTGCCGCTAAATCACGTTCTTCCGGTAATTTATACCACTGCAACTGATCACCATGCATATTCATATTTAAACGCTTAAAAGTATCGGTAATCGTATTAACATGTACCACTTCTGGTTGTTGCTCCAGCCAGTGCTTAAATTGATCAACCTTAGCCAAAAAGACCGGTTCACTGATACCTCCGGCAGCTTTAGTATCAATAGCCAATTCAATATTATAAGTCCCCCCCATATTGGCATCTAAAAAATCAGCCGCACGCCGAAATTCAACTGACTCATCAAAGTATTTCACAAACTCATCATTAATTTCATTACGCGCAATAAAACTCATTAAAACAATAGCCAACAAACTATTACCGATTAATAATAATTTACGCTTATTAATAACCAAGTTTGCCAACCACTGCATTGAGGTGTTATCAGGCTCATCTTTTGCCTGTACACGCACAGGCAATACCATCATGAGAGCCGGCAATAAAGTCACCGACAACACAAAAGCAATCAACACCCCAACCGACACAATATTACCTAAATCCCTAAAAGGTGGTGCATCACTAAAATTCATACTTAAAAAACCAATGGCAGTCGTTGTACTGGTCAAAAAAATAGGTTGTAAATTAATCCGCAAGCTTTCTTGCATAGCCTGTTTTTTAACATGTCCTAAACGCATATTATGCAAAAAGGTCACTAATAAATGCACGCAATCAGCCACCGCCATCGTTAAAATAATCGTTGGTGCCATAGCAGAAGTCGGTGTCAATTTGATACCAACATAAACAGCTAAACCCAAAGCGGAAATAATCGAAAAAACAATCAATAAAATAACGCTAAACGTCCCTGTAAACGAGCGCAAACAAAGAATCAGCACAAATAACACAATGCCATACATTAACGGCACTAAGCTAGCATTATCATTCAGCGAAGACTCACCAAAAGCATTATTCATCATCACAACACCACTAAGATGTACTGTTAAGTTAGGGTGTTTCTGCATAAATTCTGCCGCAATCAAACGCACTTCTTTAGCAATTTTCATCGCCTCCATCGGATCTTCACCAGGTAACTGCACGGTCACATTGACACCGGTAACATGGCCTGTAGGTGATACCAAACGATCCTTTAATAAGGGCTCATTTAACGCAATCTGCCGAACCGTTGCTAATTGCTCATCTGTCATCTGCAATGGCTTAAACACCAAATCAGCCACTATTAAGTCATCTTGATCAGCAACGGTGTGCTGAAAATTAGTAATCGAATCCACGCGACTCGAATATGATATTTGCCAAGCCGCTTTAGTCAACTCTACAATCGCCTGTAATGTCTCGCGCGTAAACACCGTTCCATCAGCAGGCTCTACCAACATCATAACATTATCACTTTTGCTATATGTATTTTGCAACGCGTCAAATGCAAGCAACTGCGGGTTATCTTTACCAAAGAAAACACGGTAGTTATTGGTAAATTCCAGCCCTTGCATCCCTGAGCCGGCAGCTCCAACAAATAACAAGCTTAGCAATAATACCCACCAAGGGTGACGCACAACAAACCATTCTCGATTCGCTGTCATACCTACTTTTGTCATATTGACCCCTCACTCCCCTTTAATCCATTCATAAATAAATCAGTCACTTGTTCGGCAATAAAATCTACCTGTTCATGCTCTGCTTGCCAGCCGGGCAGATATCGACTTAACGGCTGCATTTGAATCAAATTACACACCAATGCAATCATACTTAATGCTTTAAAATGCACATGTTGCGTCATACCCAGCTGTGCAATCACATGTGCAAGCTGCCTAAACTGCTCAAAAAAAACACCTTCTGCCAAAAGTTGCATACGCTCAGCATCTGCATCCAACAACTCCCTTTGTATCAAACATCTAAAATCAGCATCCTTTGTTAGAACCAGAACGAAACAATGTACAAAACGGCGCAATTTCTCCTGAGCCGGCAACTCAGTTTGCCATACGGCATCAAATGCACTCGCTTGTTTGGTAAATGCAAATTGCACCGCCGATAAATATAAAGCCTGCTTATTACTAAAATGGTGATATAAAGCAGCCGTACTCATATCAACAGCTTTAGCAAGATCACGCATTGAGACCGCCGCAAAACCCTGCTTAGAAAATAAACTAACAGCTGTTTGTAATATATGCTCTTTAGAACTCAAACTCATCCCACTAACTTACCAATCGTTCGTTCGGTAAATCATAAAATATTTATATACCCAAGGCAAGTTCTAAAAAAACCTCTAAACTGACAACATTACAATACGTCAAAATTCACCTCTATTAGCCATGTAAGTATGCATTAGTGGACTCAAGCATTTTTTCCTGTACCCTGTCACTTTTATTGATTACTGACCTCATAAAGATTAACGTGCTTAAAACACTACCCCGTATTGCCCTAACACCCGGCGAACCTGCCGGCATTGGACCTGATTTATGTATTCAACTCGCGCAAAAAGAGCTCGCCTGCCAACTGGTTGTCATTGCTGACCCTGCATTGCTAACACAACGGGCGCAACAGCTTAACTTACCCTTAAGCATTAAAACTTTTGACCCACAGCACACCATTACCCAACACACAATAGGTACACTAACAGTATTACCCTGCACACTAGCGGCAACCGCTGAGAGTGGCACACTAACAGCAGCTAACAGCCATTATGTGCTTAAAACAATTGAACTGGCCACGCGCGGTTGTTTATCCGGCCAATTTTCTGCCATGCTCACAGGGCCTGTACACAAAGGCATTATCAATGATGCAGGCATTCATTTTACCGGCCACACCGAATTTATCGCGGCCATCACAGGAGGACACCCCGTAATGATGCTGGCCACAAAAGGACTAAGAGTCGCCTTAGCAACAACCCACCTACCACTCGCCGAAGTGAGTGCCGCCATTACCCAAGCCACATTACAGACCGTTATTCAATTATTAGATAAAGATTTACGCCAACGATTTGGACTAGCACAGCCCCATATTCTCGTTTGCGGCCTAAACCCACATGCGGGCGAAAATGGCCATATGGGACGCGAGGAAATCGAAGTGATTGAACCTGTTTTAAAGCAATGCCGGCAAATAGGCATCAACCTACAAGGCCCTTTACCTGCCGACACCTTATTTACCGATAAATATTTACAAACAGCCGATGCGGTACTCGCCATGTACCACGATCAGGGTCTACCCGTTTTAAAATACAAAGGGTTTGGACAAGCGGTCAATATTACCCTAGGTCTCCCCATTATTCGTACCTCAGTTGATCATGGCACCGCGCTGGATTTAGCCGGCACAGGTAAAGCAGAGCTAGGTAGTTTACAATACGCATTACAAACGGCCATACAAATGGCTCAACACACTCACAAGCACTAAATATGGCACAACACCGCGCACGCAAACGATTTGGGCAAAATTTTTTACATGACCACCATATCATCAACAACATTCTAGGCTCACTCTACTATGATAAAACGCAACACTGGGTGGAAATTGGCCCAGGGCAAGGTGCGTTAACAGAACCCTTATTAAAAGACGGCGTACAACTAGACGTGATTGAACTAGATCGCGACTTAGTGCTCTTTCTACAAGAAAAATTTGCCCAATATCATAACTTGACGGTGCACAGCTCAGATGCGCTACGTTTTGACTTTAGCGCGTTAACAAAAAATCAAGAAAAACTGCACATACTCGGCAACCTTCCCTACAATATTTCTACCCCACTAATGTTTCATTTATTAGCCAACACACCCAGTATTGCTGATATGACTTTTATGTTGCAAAAAGAAGTGGTTGATAGAATCTGCGCAGAACCCGGCAGTAAAAAATATGGGAGGCTAAGTGTCATGATGCAATATTATTGCGCAACAGAACACCTATTTGATGTTCCCCCCGAAAGCTTTGAGCCACGCCCTAAAGTGATGTCATCCATTGTGCGTCTAGTGCCACACCCACAACCCCCTGTCCTGATTGATTCAGTAACATCATTAAACACGGTTGTTACCACCGCCTTTTCGCAACGCAGAAAAACCTTGCGCAATGCCTTAAAAAAACTCATTCACGACACCGATATAACAACCTTAAATATTGACCCAAGCGCCCGTGCAGAAACCCTCTCCTTACAGAATTTTGCTGCATTAAGTCAATTTATCAACCAGAATCCATTAGAGGAAAGCGAATAAGCGTATTGCACACCCTCTTTTTCCAATATCCAACGCCCCCCACAATATGTTACGTTTTACTGCCAACCTAAGTGTCTTATTTACAGAACTGCCACTACAACAACGCTTTAAAGCAGCCAAAGAACACGGCTTTAACGCCGTCGAAATTCAGTTTCCTTATGAATTAAGTGCCGCAACCATCCGCACAGAGCTAGATAAACATCAATTACAATTAGTTTTATTTAACGTACCTGCCGACGATTTACTGCAAGGCGGCGAAGGTTTAGCCGCCGTACCCGCAAAACAAGCACAATTTAAAGATGCAGTGGCGCAAACAATTGCCTATGCAAAAATTCTTAAGCCCACGGTTATTAATATCCTACCCGGCTGCTGCTTCGAGCCTTTACACCTAAGTAAATACCAACAAACATTTAAAGACAATCTACGTTATGCCTTAAACGCATTTAGTCCCTTAGGCATTAAAACCGTTTTTGAAGCGGTTAATACCATTAATATGCCAGGCTTTATCATTCATAATAGCGCACAGATGCTAGCTATTTTGCAAGAAATAAACCACCCTGATTTACGAATGCAATATGATATTTATCATATGCAAATGATGCAGGAAGACCCCATCCGTTTTATTGCACAAAATGCCCACAAAATAGGCCATATCCAATTTGCAGACTGCCCCGGCAGACACCAACCAGGCACAGGAAACATTGATTTTCAACAACTTTTTACCGCCATTAAAAATTCTGCCTACACCGGCTGGACAGGTGCCGAATATATTCCTTCAGAAAACAGCGCCGCGTCCTTAACATGGCTTCAGCAAAAATAAGGACTGTTATTTTGAGTTACTTTATAACGACTTCTTGGCATGCTTTTTCCTTGTTGTGATTTTGCTTCGTTTTACGGGTGGTAGAAGCCACCAAGGCATGGATTACGAGGCTAAAGCCTCGTAATCCATGCCTGTAAAGGTTTAAATAATAAGAGGATAATAAAAATTATTCACATAATTGAAATTTATTATCATCGCCGTTTTGTGTGTAAAGAAAATCTAATTATAATACCTATAAGGAAATTTAATAGTAAGTTATATTTATTAAAAGCTTTTAATAATCAATTACTTTAATCTCTTTTTTACAATTTCTACATTTTAAAAAAAATAATTTTTGGTTATTTTCTATGGTTTTATGGCCTTTTAAATCACCATTGCAATACTCACAATATATGGGTGATAGACGAAAAACTTCTCTATATTTATCAGAATAACGATCTATTTTATAAATCATAATTTATGTACAAAAGTTCACAAAGGAGTCTTTATTTTTATGTATTTTTTATTTATTAAAAAGTCACAAAACCCCTTAATTCCAGTTTATGGTGGTTTATGCGTGAAGTAATTCAATGCCTTATTGATTGGCTAGATCAAGTTCCAAGTGATCAAAAAGCTCACAGTATTTTAAGAGCGTTAGCTGAAGAATCATTAAAAAAAGCTGACTTTGATGAGGAACAAAGGAAATTTACAAAAAAAGAAATAGTAGCAGCTACTAATGAGTTAATTGATGATCATAAAGTTAGTAAATGGATGGACTGGAAGAATACTGTTCTTCCTTATTGGGAATCTAGAAAAAAAGATGTTATTCAATTAGCTAGGGAGAAAAATTTAGACTCATTTCCTATGATAACTTGTGATAAGTCTGGCGGTGGTCGAGGTATAGAAACTAAGTATTGGATAAAATCTGAGTTATTGCCAGAAATTATTAAGGAAAATACAGTCTTAGAAAAAGATAATAATAAAACTCATATTGATTATGAGATAGCTGAAAGAAGGGAAATTAAACTGATATGGTTTTTGAACTTTTTTTTAAAAGATGGACAATTGAAGTTATCTAAATGGTCTATATGGATCATTATTGGTTGGATGATAATCGTGGGAGCTAGTGTTGTTTTATTGTCTTATTTTTCTTGGATGACTCTTTCAATTCCTCAACCAGTGACGACTAGGGAAATATCGCTTTTTATCAATGTTTTTATTCTTCCTTATATTGTTTGGATATGGGTTATTAAGCCTTGGGTGTATTTATTTGATGACCGAATCATACCTGCATTTGATTTGTGTACGGCAATTAAAGAGAAACCTGCACAATTAGAATTATTTAAAGATGGAGAACAAAGATTTATTAGATTGGTTCGTTATACGGCACCATGTTTAATTTGTGGAGCAACGGTTTATCTTGATAAAGGTGAACCAGATTATCCAAGGCGTTTAGTAGGTCGATGTTCTGAAAGTCCAAGAGAGCATGTTTTTAGTTTTGATCGCGTAACACGTAAGGGTAATGTTTTAAAAAGTCCTTATCTAAATTAAAGGCATATTTTTTATGTGTTTAATCTGGCTTTGTTGCATAAAAAAATTAGCGGCGTGATTTACCATAGTCCCTTTTGATATTTCATCAGTGCCAAGGCACATTGAATCGCTACATCAGAATAAGTCATTGGGCTGCCTCTATATCCACTTTTTTCGGGATGCTCCACTGCTCTACCATGGATTCATCAATCCATATTGCTAATGAACCTCGATTGGTTAAGGCTTGATTATAATTTGACCAGTTTTTTAGTTTGTATTGTTGCTTCTTTTTGCTCTTCATACCCTAGAATATGGGAATTACAATGATTTATGCAACAAAGCCATTTTCCGGCACTCTTAAAACAACAAAACGCACATAAACTAAAGGCTTGATCCATTATTTTTTGATCAATCATAAGGCTAAGCGGTAAAAATACACCTTCTTAGCTATCGCCTATATCTTAAATTTCCCTACTAAAGACTCCAGCTCTTCCGAGAGTTTGGCCAGATCACGGCTTGCTGTTAGTGTGCTATTTGCTGAGCTAACACTGCCATCAGCAATTTCACTAATCACCGTAATATTTTTATTAATTTCTTCAGTCACTACGCTTTGCTGTGAAGAAGCCGTTGCAATTTGCATACTCATATCCTTAATGGTGGAAATTGCTCCTGTAATGGCTGTAAACGCATTACCGGAATCACTGGCTTGCTCTACGCTTTTTCCTGCCATGTCTTGGCTGGCACTCATGGCAGCTACCGCACTTTTTGCACCTGATTGCAATTTCTCAATCATGGCTTGAATTTCATCCGTTGACGATTGCGTTCTACTGGCCAAAGTACGTACTTCATCGGCAACCACGGCAAAACCACGGCCATGTTCACCAGCACGCGCAGCTTCAATGGCTGCATTTAATGCCAATAAGTTCGTCTGTTCGGAAACGCTACGAATAACCTCCAAAATACTGCCGATATCGCCCACATCAGCTTCAAGCTGTTGGATAACCGAGGTTGCTTGGTCTATTTCGCTGGCTAAAGAATGAATGAAGCCCACAGAATCTAAAACGACTTGACTGCCTTCGTTGGCCTGATTGTCTGCATCCCCTGCCGCTTCTGCTGCCTGCGATGCATTACGCGATACTTCTACCACCGTTGCAGATAACTGATTAATAGCGGTTGCAACCTGCTCGGTATTTTCTTTCTGTTGGCGCACTCCGCTAAGGTTGCCTGCCACTGAAGTCGATAATTGCTCTGCATGACTGGCTAATTCTCTGGCATGCTCTGTGACGCTCCCCATAATCCCTTGTAGATTTTCGGCCGCACGATCAAACTCACCCGCCATAATGCCAATTTCATCTGTTGGCGCAAAATGCGAGCGTGCCCTTAAATTACCTTTACCAAACGAAGCGGCAAACATGCTTAAAGCATTAATGGATTGCACTATTTTATTGGGGATATGAATGGCCAATATAATCCCAATCACTAAACCCACCAATACCGTTACAATAATAATGATATTGGCCTGTTGCACTAAGGCCGTTGTTTCTTGCCCCATCAGCGCAACATTATGCCAAGCATTATTTTCAGCCTCCAATGCTGATTGACGCGCATCACTGGCAATGGTATCCATTTTACGAACGATACCTTGCAACTTATCATCATTTGCTACCCATTTAGCCGCCGCCTCTGCATAGTGCTTCGTTGCCATACGTGCCGTTTGAATTTGCTTGAGCTCTGCCGGTTCTTTGGTTTTTCTTTGTAGTGTGTCGTACAACCCCATTAACTCAGGCAACTCTTTTTGCATCATGTGATAATATTTTCTATCTTGATACAAGCGTTCCTGCTTTTCATGCTGAATAATCGTATAGGCTAATGCTTTTATTTTATTCACCAGAATATACTTCTGAACTTTTATATTTAGTGAGTAAGGTGTCGTGCCTTGCGCCATCAGCGCAGCATAATCACGCTCTTGCTTAGCGGCAAACCGGTCAGCTGCATTAAGGACACTTTGCCCCGCTTGCAGCATTATCTCTACCGCTTGCCGGTTATCTGATACAGCCTGTACACCACGGCCATATAACTCTCTAAATTCGGCGACATTCTGTTTAACGGCCGCTGACTGTGCTAATAATGCTTGATCATTAAACTGATTGGCTAATTGGTCAACGGCCATCAAGTCAGTATCCATCTTAGATAATACCGCTTTAGCGCGTTGATAAACTTCCGGCTTTTCATCAAGCAAATAACGCAATTGCTCAATTGTGGCATCATACGCCCCTGCATGTACATTAACAGCGAGTTGTGCGGCGGGCACTTTCCATTGCGTAATCGCATCGACCTTTTGGCTTAAATCACCGATATACTTCCATGCCAGCCCCCCAAAAATCAGTAATATAACCACCAAACTAGAGAAGCTAAATACCAATCTATTACGAATGCTCATAAGTTATTCCTTACCAGAAAAAATATAGAGTTAAAAATGTGCGTTCCAAACCACCGGCCACTTGTGCCAATGCTCATTAGTTTTAAGCTAACATGATGCTATGTGAACACGCGCAACACAACGACTAAAAATAATATCGGCCAGAGCTTAGTATACTTTAATAATGCCTTATTTTTAACGAACCACCTCGCACTAATGCAAAGTTCGGCCTGTTATCTAAAAACTTAAAAAATATTGTAATGGAGCGTTTATACAGGAAAAAAGAGGGGAAAATAATATAGGCGGTCTTTTAAACGAATGTTATACAAAAGAGCCGCCTATTGGTAACTTAAAAAACTAAAATGAAAAAATTTACACCGGTAATTTTTTAAGCCGCTTGCACCGGGATGGCATGACTGGTTCTGACAATTTCATTCTTATCATTAAAATAAACCAGTGTTGGCTTAAATTCATCGACTTCATCAATATCTAACTCGGCATAAGTACAAATAATAATGATATCGCCAGGACAGGCACGACGCGCCGCCGCGCCATTAACAGAAAAAATGCCCGAGCCATCTTCTGCTCTAATGGCATAAGTAGTGAAACGCTCTCCATTATTGGCATTATAAATCTGAATTTGTTCATATTCCCGAATTCCGGCGTAATCCAGAATTTTGCCATCAATTGCACAGGAGCCTTCATAGCCTAATTCAGCATGGGTTACCGTTGCTCTGTGTAATTTTGCTTTAAGCATTGTAATGTGCATATCAGTCTACGTTCTCTAAAAATTTCATAACTTACCATTATCACAAACCGGCATATTATTTACAAGTAGTTAATGAACGCAATCGACTTGTATATTATCAATCAAGCGCGTCGTGCCTAAACGCGCCGCCACGAGAATAACCAATTCACTATCTGCTGAAGTCGCGGCCTGCAAATCAGAACGCCGACAAATACTAAAGTAATCAGGTGCAAAACCTTGTTGCTTTAAGGTTTGCTGAAATTGTCGCTCAATCACATCATATGATAGCCGTGCATCTAATATGGCATTTTTTGCCGCACATAAAGCCTGATACAGTTGTGGTGCTTGCCGGCGTTGCAAAGTCGTCAAATATGTATTACGCGAACTCATAGCCAAGCCATCAGGCTCACGCTCTGTTGGCACGGCGACAATCTCAACCGGCATATTCAAATCAACCACCATTGTGCGGATAACGGCCAATTGCTGAAAATCTTTTTCACCAAAAAAGGCAAAATCAGCCTGCACAATATTAAATAATTTAGTCACAACTGTTGCCACACCCTCAAAATGTCCGGGGCGTACTGCACCACAGTAATTTTCCGATACCTGCTTAACACTCACCGTTGTTAATGCCGCTCCAAAATCAGGATACATTTCCTGCACACTGGGCATAAAGACTGCATCAACGGCCTGCGTTTGTAACTTATGCACATCTTCTTGCTCGGTACGCGGATAACTGGCCAAATCTTCACCCGCGCCAAATTGTGTAGGGTTAACAAAAATACTCACCACTACGCGATCCGCACGAACTTTAGCCGCCTGAACCAAGCGTAGGTGACCGGCATGTAAGTTCCCCATCGTGGGCACAAAAGCGATGCTTTCTCCCTGCCTGCGCCACGCCTGCACTTGCATTCGTAATGCTTTTATTTCTTTAAAACACGCTGTCATGCTAAAAACTATGTTCTGCTAATGGAAATGCGCCCGTGCGTACTTCTGCTACATACGCCTGAATAGCCGCTAAAATAGAGCCGGATTGTTGCAGGTAATCTTTAGAAAAGCGCGGTCTCTTTCCTAAGCTAATACCCAACATATCATATACCACCAAAACCTGCCCATCACAATGCACTCCCGCGCCAATACCAATCACAGGGATACTAAGCTGCGCACTAATGTCTTGTGCCAAATCCGCCGGAATACATTCCACAATCAACATTTGCGCACCGGCTTGTTCTATGTCCCGTGCTTCTTGCAAAATGCGTTGTGCATCTTCGGCTAATTTGCCTTGCACGGCATACCGGCCTAATTGATAAATAGATTGCGGTAATAAGCCTAGGTGCGCACATACAGGAATGCCTTGCTGTACCATAAAACGAATCACATCAAGATGCGCACCTTCCAATTTAACCATGTGCGCCCCGCCCTGCTTCAGCAATAGAGCCGCATTGTCTGCCGCTTGCAAGGGTGTGGCACTACTCATAAAAGGTAAATCAGCAATAATAAAGGTTTGCCGACAACCACGGCTAACGGCTTGCGTATGATAAACCATATCTTGCACCGTCACCGGCACGGTACTCGCATGCCCCTGCGCTACCATACCTAAGGAATCACCCACCAATATGACATCTACCTCCGCCTGCTCTAATAATGCCGCAAAACTGGCATCATAAGCCGTTAAACTTGCGATTTTCTGCCCATCCTGTTTCATTTGCAACAAG
>Ga0256839_1003756_pt1 | contig 15386 bp, 12 predicted proteins | sample 354166metaG_FD_185968 | JGI IMG/M metagenome (GOLD analysis project Ga0256839, IMG submission 185968) | Hydrothermal vent microbial communities from Mid Atlantic Ridge, Atlantic Ocean - 354-166 | ecosystem: Environmental > Aquatic > Marine > Hydrothermal vents | place: Atlantic Ocean: Mid... | reverse complement strand
CTGTCCTCGGGCTCAGGCTGTTCGGTAATCATCAGCGGTGCCGGTGTACCAACACGTTTTTCCACCTCATTGAACAACCATCCCCAGTTGCGAATCTTTTCATAGGCCTCCTTGCTGGACGGCTCATCAAGAAAACCGTAAGGCATCTGCGCCCGATCACTCCAGCCATGTTTTTTCAGATAGCTGACATAGCCGGTGAGAAAATTTGTCATCCGGCTGCGATCCCGTCCCAGCGGATCGTTAAAGGGCGAACGCTCCCAGAAAATATAGCTGTAACTGGCGGCATGTTTTCTGTTCAGATAGTATTTCAGCCCCTGCGCCGCGGTACCGAGTCCTGGATAAAACGCATTAAAATCGGGCTTGCCAGTAACCGGATCTGCGTTTGGCCGGGTGTCGAACAAATAGGAGGGGGACAGCAGATGATCAAACAGCAGATCATAGTAGGAGCGGATCAGGGGATTGACCGTGCGGGCATCCCGTTCCTGATCCAGACCATAGATATTCGCGACCTGAGAACCGTTCAATCCAAAATTTGAGCCCAGGACGGGAACATCCGGCAAGGTGAAATTCCATACAGTCAGCGTTACCGGCAGCGAGGCCCGCAACCCTCCTTCAGCCGTGATCGTAACCTTGCCATGATAGTCACCGGCAGGCACCTTTTTGGGAACATACAGGTCGATCCAGACGGGTTGATTCTCTCCCTTCCCCACACTGAACGGCACAGCATCATATACCGCTCCAGCAAGCGGCTTTTTGGTTACCGGATTTCTGAACGGGATCAATGCATCGGCATAGTCCCGGGGCGAGTACTGCGACAGCGGTGAGGGTTTTGTCACCGGGACATAGTGTTCCCGGTAGAGAGTGGCCGTTGTGATCCGGGTCTGCTTTGGCCCCACCAGTTCACTCACACTGACATCCACAGTCTTCAGCGTTTTTCCATAGGATGAAACCACAATCTGAAACGGCTCTGTTTCATTACGGGCAGCATACAGGTGGATCTTTTTTGCTCCACTGAACCGGCCTTTCCGATCAACGCGGGTCATTCCATCAAACGCCTGCACTTCGTACATCAGTTTTTTTTGAGCAGGCACAGAAAGCGACTCAGCAAGCGGAATCATGGCGGTATACAAAACACCGGCACTCGCAATTCCGGCAATAATTTTCTCAATCACAACCGGGGCTCCGCTCTCTCAATTACCTTATTCTTCTCAAGATAACGCATCTTCCTGTAAAATCCGCCCCTCAACAAGCTAATTTGGTACCAGAGCCCATGGAACTTTCCGCCCTCACTGCAATTTCACCCGTGGACGGTCGCTACGGCGGCAAAACAGCCGATCTGCGACCCATATTCAGCGAATTTGGCCTGATCCGCCATCGTGTTCTGGTGGAGATCCGCTGGCTGCAGATGCTTGCCGCTCATCCCGGCATTCCCGAAGTCGCTGAATTGAGCGAACATGCGACCCATCTCCTCAATGGAATAGTCGACAACTTCAACAGCGACGACGCCCACAGGGTAAAGAATATCGAGCGTACCACCAATCACGACGTCAAGGCGGTGGAGTATTTTCTCAAGGAGAAAGTTGCCGGCAACAGCGAGCTGGAGGCAATTAGCGAGTTCATCCATTTTGCCTGCACCTCCGAAGACATCAACAACCTCGCCTATGGTTTGATGCTGCGCGAAGCACGCAGTCAGATCCTGCTCCCCATGATGGACGAGATCATTGATGCCATTACCAACCTGGCCCACAGCTATGCTGACCAACCCATGCTGTCGCGCACCCATGGGCAGCCGGCCTCACCTACCACGCTGGGCAAGGAGATGGCCAACACAGCATTCCGCCTGCGCCGCCAGCGCGAGCAGGTTATCATGGTCCCCCTGCTCGGGAAAATCAATGGCGCAGTGGGGAACTACAATGCCCATCTGGTCACCTATCCCGACCTGGACTGGCAGCAAATGGCCGCCAACTTCGTCACCAGCCTGGGGCTGGACTGGAACCCCTACACCACCCAGATCGAACCCCACGACTATATCGCCGAGCTGTTCGATGCGGTAAGCCGTTTCAATACTGTCCTGCTGGATTTTGACCGCGACATCTGGGGCTATATCTCGCTGGGTTATTTTAAACAAAAAACCGTTGCCGGCGAAGTGGGATCGTCCACCATGCCGCACAAGGTCAACCCGATCGATTTTGAAAACTCCGAGGGAAATCTGGGCCTCGCAAACGCCATTTTCAACCACCTGAGCAGCAAACTGCCCATCTCCCGCTGGCAGCGCGATCTGACCGACTCCACCGTCCTGCGCAACCTGGGGGTGGGGATCGCCTACTCCACCATTGCCTGGCAATCCACACTGAAGGGAATAGCAAAACTGGAGGTCAATCCGGCCCGGCTGGAGGCCGATCTGGATCAAACCTGGGAGGTGCTGGCAGAACCCATTCAGACAGTCATGCGCCGCTACGGCATCGATCAGCCCTACGAGAAGCTGAAGGAGCTGACCCGGGGCAAGGGGATCGACCCGCAGTCGCTGCATGATTTTATCGAGAAGCTGGAGATCCCCGATGCAGAGAAAAAACGGCTGCAGGAGCTAACCCCGGCTCGCTACACCGGCAACGCCGCCGAACAGGCCCGCAACCTGTGACTAAACACCACCTCATCCTCGCCTCCAGTTCACCCTATCGCCAGCAACTGCTGGAAAAGCTTGGCCTGCCGTTTGAAACCGTCTCACCGGATATCGACGAATCAGCGCAACCTGGCGAAACCCCGGAAGCACTGGTAGCACGTCTGGCTGAACTCAAGGCAAAGGCAGCTGCAAACGGTTATCCCGATGCTCTCATTGTCGGCTCCGATCAGGTGGCCGTACTCGGCAATAACATCATCGGCAAACCCGGCAGTCATGAAAATGCCGTCCGCCAGCTACAGGCTGCCTCCGGAAAAAAGATCATTTTTTACACCGGCCTGTGTCTGCTCAACAGCCGCACCGGAAAAACACAGACCGAGGCCATCCCCTACACCGTTGTGTTTCGTCGCCTGAGCAATCAGCAGATAGAAAACTATCTCCGAAAAGAGCGACCCTACAGCTGCGCCGGCAGCTTCAAGTCAGAGGGACTTGGCATTACGCTGTTCAAACGGTTTGAGGGGGAAGATCCCAACACCCTGATCGGTTTGCCACTGATTCGGCTGGTGAGCATGCTGGAACGGGAAGGGGTTAACGTAATCTACTCAGCGAGTAGTCAACAGGTTGAGTAGTTACATCTGGAAATACCGCCAACTGCGGAACGCTTATGTCTCTTTTTCTATTGCAGAAAGCGCTTCCAGCGGATTGGCCACAGCGGTAATTGGCCGCCCGATAACCAGATAATCGGCCCCTGCCTGACGCGCCTCAACCGGGGTCATGGTCCGGCTCTGATCACCCTTGACCGACCAGGATGGCCGAACACCCGGCGTTACCAGACAGAACTCCTCACCATGCTCGCGCCGCAGATCAGCTACCTCACGCGGAGAACAGACCACACCATCCATACCGGACTCCCTGGCCAGAGCAGCAAGACGTGTAACATTGTCCCGCGGGGTACCGGTCAAACCGATCTCATGTATCTCGTTTTCACTCATGCTGGTGAGGATGGTAACCGCGGTCAGCAATGGCTGATGGCCACTCTGTTCAATAACATTTCGCGCCGCCTCCATCATGCGACGACCACCCAGGGCATGAACGTTGATCATCCACACCCCCAGATCAGCCGCGGCAGCGCAGGCTCCAGCGACGGTGTTGGGAATATCATGAAATTTGAGATCAAGAAACAGATCAAAACCGGAATCTATCAGCTGTTCCACCACCTGCGTGCCCGCACGGGTGAACAGCTCTTTGCCAACCTTGAGCCGGCAGCGTTGCGGATCAAGCTGCCGGGCAAACTGCAGTGCCTGTTGCTGATCAGGGAAATCCAGAGCAACAATAATATGTGGTGAAGAAAAAATGCTATCCCGCATATCGGCTCAGGAGACCACTAGCGAAAGAACCCTGTCCGTTTTCTGTTTCCGCTGAATGCCGTGCAAAGGTTTTACCGTTCCCCAGCTCTTGCAACTCGGACACTGCCAGTGCAGCACCTTGCCCTGAAAACCACAATTGTGACAGAGATAGTCCGGGTCACCCTCCACCAGGCGGTTGATAACGCCGCCAATACCGGCAAGCACCTGCTGATCCGGTGTATCACCACAACGGGAAACAAGTTCGACAAACTGATCCAGTCCCCGCAACGAGGGGTGTTTACGCAGATAGTCGAGCAAGGCTGCTGCGGCCTGCTCACCGCCCTGCTGTTCACAGATCATCTCGGCCAGAGCCAGCATAATGCCAAGACTGCCATGACGTTCCACCATCGTTTGCAGATAATCCAGCATCTGTTGAGGGGTACCCGTTTCCCGATAACACTCGTGCAACATCGGGATTACTTCCGGAAGGTAGTCGGCATCCTGATATTCGATGCGCTGAAAAGCCAGCCGGGCATCGTCATACCTGCCTGCCTCCATCGCCATTGTGCCCTCAATAAGACTGGCACGTACGCACTGCGGCCAAGTGGCCCGGGCATGTTTAAGCATCTGTTGCGCCTGTTTGATATCGCCTCTTTTGCGAGCCTCCTCGGTCAGTTCACAGTAGTGCTGGGCAATCATGGGCCGGACGCTGGTGACACCGGACTGCTCCAGTTTGAAGCCTGCATCAATCGCCTTGGGCCAATCTTTTTCCTGCTGGAAAATATCAATCAGATGACGCAGGGATTCAGACAGATACTCCCCTTTCTCCACCAGTTCCTGAAACAGATTCTCGGCACCGTCCAGCAGTCCGGCACGCATGTAATCCTCACCCAGCTCAAACTTGGCCTGAATCCGCTGTTCATCACTCAGCGTAGTACGGTTGACCAGATTCTGATGAATCCGGATAGCGCGATCCACCTCGCCCCGGTTGCGGAACAGGTTGCCCACGGCCAGATGGAGCTCTACCGTTTCACTGTCCTCTTCCAGCATGCGGATAAAAATATCGATGGCCTTGTCGTGTTGCTCATCAAGCAAGTAACTCAGTCCCCGAAAATAATCAGGTGGCAGGCGGCTGGTTTCACTGCTGTCACTGTCCCGGCGACGTGCCAACAACCAGCCGGAGGCAGCGGCAACCGGAAGCAGCAAGAAAAGGAGGGGTTCGATGCTCATTTTACCGGGCGTCGGGCTGCGGGGATGAGCGCAGTTTTTCCAGCTCTTTCTGAGCACCGTTGAGCGTTCTGCGCAAACGCACGCACTCACCTTTTGCACCGACTATCTTGCCCATTGTAGCCAGCACACCCAGCACGCCCCCAACAGCAATCGACAGGACAATCAGCAGAGCCAGCGGCATCTCGACACTGCCAAGATAGTAATTCACCTTTACCGGATCAATATTGATAACGGCGAAGCCCAGTCCCACGACCAGTACTACCAGGAAAAACAAGAGGAAAATAATGCGTTTCATATCCGCTCCATCCCTTAATCAACTGTTCTTCCGTATCCTATCCCGCCACGCTGGTTTATGCCAGTAAAAACAGCGTTCACAGTTGCCATTTGTCTATTACCCGGTGTATTGAATTCAGGGCTTCGGGCATGCTCCGGTTTATGCCGCACTGCGCAGACAAGGATTGTTCCATTGTCAAACACTGCTGCGCCGAATCCCGGATTATCCTATTTGCTCAACTCCAGCAGCAGCGCATTCAGCCGCCCCACAAAGGTGGCCGGATCATCAAGCTGCCCGCCTTCCGCCAGTAGCGCCTGATCGAACAGAACCTCTACCCAATCATCAAAGCGTTTGCCCGGCTGCTCATCCCGCAACTTGAGCACCAGCGGATGTTCGGGGTTCAGCTCCAGGATGGGCTTGCTGGTGGGGATCTCCTGCCCCGCCTCCTTGAGAATGCGCTCCAGGTTGGCGCCCATATCGTGAGCCTCACTCACCAGGCACGCGGGAGACTCGGTCAACCGATGGGTCAGACGCACCTCCTTGACCCGCTCTCCCAAAGCATCGGTCACCCGCTTCACCAGATCCTTGAACTCCCTGGCGATTTTTTTCTGCTGTTTTTTCTCCTCCTTGTCCTCCAGCTCACCCAGATCCAGTTCGCCCTTGGTGATGGAGTTCAGCGGTTTGCCATCAAACTCGGTAAGGGAGGAGACCAGCCATTCATCCACCCGATCAAACAGCAACAGTACCTCAATCTCTTTTTTGCGAAACACCTCCAGATGAGGACTGTGCCGGGCGGCATTGAAGCTGTCCGCAGTGATGTAGTAGATCGCTTTCTGCCCCTCTTTCATACGGCTGATGTAGTCCGCCAGAGAGACGTTCTGGCTGTCATCGTCATTGTGTGTGGAAGCAAAACGCAACAAGCCGGCAATACGTTCGCGGTTGGCATAATCCTCCGCTGGCCCCTCTTTCATTACCCGACCGAATTCAGACCAGAAGGTGGCATATTTTTCGGGCTCGTTTTTGGCCAGGCCCTCCAGCAGATCCAGCACCTTGCGCACTGAACCGGAGCGCATGGAGTCAATCACCTTGCTCTGCTGCAGAATTTCACGGGAGACGTTGAGTGGCAGATCATTGGAATCGATTATACCCCGTACAAAACGCAGATAGTTGGGCATCAGCTGCTCGGCGTCATCCATGATAAACACCTTGCGCACATAGAGTTTGATGCCGTGACGGCGCTCCCTGTCCCACAGATCAAAAGGGGCCCGCTTGGGGATGTAGAGCAACGAGGTGTACTCCAGATTGCCTTCGATTCGGTTATGGCTCCAGGCCAGCGGATCTTCAAAATCATGGGCGATGTGTTTATAGAACTCGTTGTACTCCTCATCGCTGATCTCATTGCGCGGACGGGTCCACAGCGCGGATGCCTTGTTGACCTGCTCTTCACCCTCGGCTTTCTCGTCTCCGGTGGCCTCTTTGGGCATCAGGATCGGAATATCGATATGGTCGGAGTATTTATGAATGATATTGCGCAAACGGAAACCGTCCAGGAACTCATCCTCGCCTTCGCGCAGATGCAGAACAACCTCGGTTCCGCGTTCAGGCTTTTCCACCGTCTCGATAGTGAAATCCCCTTCGCCACCGGACTCCCAGCGCACGCCATGTTCAGCACCCATTCCGGCCCGGCGGCTGGTCAGCGTTACCTTGTCGGCAACAATAAAAGCCGAGTAGAAACCCACCCCGAACTGACCAATAAGCTTGGCATCCCTGGCCTGATCTCCGGTCAGACTCTGCAGAAACTGCTGGGTCCCGGACTTGGCAATGGTACCGATATTCTCAATCACCTCATCACGGGACATACCGATGCCGTTGTCCCGAATTGTGATGGCACGGGCATCCTTGTCGTAGCTGACATGAATTTTCAGTTCACTGTCATCTTCATATAGTGCACTGTCACTCAGCGCCTCGAAACGCAGCTTGTCCGCGGCATCCGCGGCGTTGGAGATCAGTTCACGCAGGAAGATCTCCTTGTTGCTGTACAGGGAATGGATCATCAGCTGCAGCAGCTGTTTCGCTTCAGTCTGAAAATCCAGGGTCTCCTTGTGTGCTTCTACTGTTGTCATGTTCGGTTGGACTCCTTAAAACACCCAAAAAATGTTCAAAATAATCTGTCGGGATAACATATAAGGATACCATCTAAATAGTTCAAGGATAAAATCCCCTTGACCCGGACAGCCTCCCGGGGAAATACTTGAACAATTGGATTCCTCAACCAGGCCAGACAACATGACGATAAAACAGATCCCCACCCAGCCCTTTTCTGATCAACGCCCCGGCACGTCAGGACTGCGCAAGAAAGTCACTCGCTTCCAGCAGCCGCACTATCTGGAAAACTTTGTCCAGTCCATATTCGATAGCGTGGGCGACATCCAGGGGAAAACCATAGTGGTGGGTGGTGATGGCCGTTACTACAATCAACAGGCGATTCAGATAATCATCCGCATGGCGGCGGCCAATGGCATTGGCAGAGTCATGGTTGGCCGCGCCGGACTGCTCTCCACCCCTGCCGCATCAACGGTGATCCGCAAATACCGGACCCACGGCGGCATTATTCTCTCGGCCAGCCACAATCCCGGTGGACCGGATGGCGATTTCGGAATCAAGTACAACACCGCCAATGGCGGACCCGCACCGGAAAAAATCACCGAGGCAATCTACCAGCGCAGCAGGGAGATCGAACACTATTTGATTCTGGACAGCATTGATACTCCTCTGGACCAGTGTGGCAGCTACAGCGTTGGCAACATGACGGTAGAGGTTATCGATCCGGTGGCTGACTACGCCGAGTTGATGGAAGAGCTGTTTGATTTTGATGCCATCCATGATCTGCTCACAGGGGGATTTGCCCTGCGCTTCGACGCCATGCATGCCATTACCGGCCCCTACGCCCGTGAGATTCTGGAGAACCGGCTGGGTGCCGCTGCCGGCACGGTGATGAACGGCAACCCGCTGCCCGATTTCGGCGGCCACCACCCGGATCCCAATCTTGCCCATGCCAAAGCCCTGGTAGAACAGCTGTTCAGTGAGGAAGGGCCGGATTTCGGCGCCGCTTCCGACGGGGACGGTGATCGCAACATGATCCTGGGCAAGAACTTCTATGTTACCCCCTCCGACAGCCTGGCCCTGCTGACTGCCAACGCGAATCTTGTTCCCGGATATCAGAAGGGCATCGCCGGCGTGGCCCGCTCCATGCCCACCAGCCTGGCGGTCGATCGGGTTGCCGAACGGCTCGGAATCGATTGCTACGAAACCCCCACTGGATGGAAGTTTTTTGGCAACCTGATGGATGCCGGCAAGGTCACCCTGTGCGGTGAGGAGAGCTTCGGCACCGGCTCCAGCCACATACGTGAAAAGGATGGTTTGTGGGCCGTCCTGTTCTGGCTGAATATCCTGGCTGCACGCAAGCAGTCGGTGGCTGACATCGTCCAGCAGCACTGGGCGGAGTATGGCCGGAATTTCTATACCCGCCACGACTATGAAGAGGTGGATATGGAGGAGGCCCAGGGTATCATGGAGCATCTGGAGCAGCAGTTCCCGACCCTTACCGGTCGTCGGCTGGGCAGTTACCGCGTGGAGCAGTGTGACAACTTCAGCTATACCGATCCTGTGGACGGCAGCACCAGTAGCAGCCAGGGGATCCGCATCCTGTTCGAGGGCGGGTCGCGAATCGTCTACCGCCTGTCAGGCACCGGCACCGTGGGTGCCACGTTGCGCGTCTATATCGAGTCCTATGATCCCGATCCCCGCAACCACCAGCAGGATCCCCAGCAGGCACTGGAACCCCTCATCGACATCGCCGTCGAACTGGGGCAGATCGACAGCCGGACCGGCCGCACCCGCCCATCCGTTATAACCTGAGTTTGAATATCCCTGTTCAATTGCGGAATCCAGATTCAACAGTCAGGTATGTTTTTGCCCGAACTGATGCACCATACTCTGCATTTCACCGGCAAGTTCCGACAGACAGTTACTGGCCTCAGCCGTCTCCGTCGCACCTTGTGCGGTAGCACCGGCCACCTCATTGATGCTTAAAAGATTTCCATGGATCTCCTCGGCAACCCGGCTCTGATCCTCCACCGCCAGGGCAATCTGACTGTTTGTATCATTAATGCGGGCTATCGCATCGGCAATCTCATTCAATGCATCACTGACCATCCCCGCCTCCTCCGCACTGGTATCCGCTTCACCGCGGCTTTGTTCCATTACACCCACCGCACGTTTGGTTGCCTGCTGTATCTGTTCGATCATCTGCTGGATCTCCGCAGTGGCTTCCTGGGTACGGTTTGCCAGGCTGCGCACTTCATCCGCCACTACGGCAAAACCACGCCCCTGCTCGCCGGCACGGGCCGCCTCGATAGCCGCATTCAGCGCCAGCAGGTTGGTCTGCTCGGCAATACTGCGGATGACCTCCACAACAGAGCCGATATTCTTGCTGTCACTCTCAAGCTCGGTTATCACCCCCGAGACCTGCTCAACTTCACCAACCAGTGAGGTGATGGAGCTCATCGCCCTGGCCACAATCTCTTTACCCGACTGCGCCACCTGATTGGCCTGCTGCGCGGATTCTGCTGCCTTCTGGGCATTGCCTGCAACCTGCCGGGAGGTGACGGACATTTCATCCATCGCAGAAACCGCATGTTCAATCTCGGCCTGTTGCTGTCGCCCTCCTTCACTGGCCTGCAGGGCCGAGGCAGATGTCTGCTCCGCTGCCGAGGAGAGAGTCAAAGAGGCCTCTCCAACCCGACCCACCATAGTATGCAGTTTGGCGCAAAGCATTCTCGCAATCAGACGCATATGGCCCGCTTCATCGGTGGTGCCTGTGTATATGTACTGCATCAGCTTGTTATCCACAACAACAGACAGCTCCCTTACCGCCGAGGTGGCCGGACGGGTTATATATCCGGCCAGAACAGCTGCCAGCAAAAGCACTGCCGCAACAGCTCCCCCGATAATCAGTGAAGAGGTGCCAGCAAACAGCCCCAGTAACAACAAAGGCAATACCCCTATCGCGGCAAGTCCGAAAAAGGTGCGGCCGGTAATATCTTTCCACCACGAATTCAGCTGGGGAATCCTGCCGGCATTGATATCCTGGTACAGCTTGTCGGCCCGCTCTACCAGTTTTCGATCCGGCTTTACCCGTACCGATTGATAGCCGCTAATCTGGCCATCGGTGTAAATGGGAGTAGCAAAGGCATCAACCCAGTAGTGGTCACCATTTTTGCAACGATTCTTGACGATACCCATCCACGGCTTGCCCTGTTTCAGCGTATCCCACAGATCGGCGAAGGCCGCAGGAGGCATATCGGGATGGCGAACAATGTTATGGTTGACGCCGATCAGCTCCTCCCTTGAAAACCCGCACACATTGATAAAATCTTCGTTGACGTGGGTAATGCGCCCCTTCAGATCTGTTTCTGAAATAATAACTGTGGAATCGGAATACTCTTTTTCAACACCGGTAACGGGATAATTCTTTTTCACTCTACTTAAACCTTGTTAGTTACGCACTCTGCCCTTGGTGCACCATCATTGGCTTATCACGAAAAGTTATCGACAATTTTTCACAATTCTGAATTACCTGGCATCAACTGAATGGACATCCCGAAATTCAGCAAAAAAGAGGGGAAAAACAGAAAATAACCAATAAATCATGAGGTTACGCAAAGAATTACAGCGACATGACACTAGTACCGGACCGGGATATTTACATACTTGTTACATTTGAACGCATAAAAATCAAAGCTCCCCTTAAAGTCCATAAGAATGGACCGATATATCCTCTTGTGGAGATAAGCAGGAGAGGAAATCAGGATGTTTTGGGGCAGTGATAAGAACAAACTTGAGGAACTGGGCAAAAAATGTAGTTGTCTGGAAACAGATATTGCCAACCTTAACCGAGAGCTACAGCGGACACAAGAGGCAGAAAAAAGGCTGAAGCAGCAGCTTGCCGAAAGAGAGCATCAACAGGCCCTCCACGAAGGCATTTTCAAGAACATGCAGCACTTCAATCAGGGGTTTGGCGCTCTGCAACAATCACTGGCAACTCTGGCTAACACCCTCAGTGAAGAGCAGCAGACAGCATCCAATGCCGCGGTTGCCTCAACCGAGGCCCGCAGTGGCAACGACGAGGTGGTACGTAACCTGAAAGAGGTGGTTGGTCTGAGTACCGACGGTGCCCAGAACGTAAACAGCCTCAATGAGCGGGTCGAGGCGATCGGTAACATCGTCAAGATGATCAATGACATATCCGAGCAGACCAATCTCCTGGCATTGAATGCGGCTATCGAGGCGGCCCGTGCCGGTGAATCCGGGCGTGGTTTTGCCGTGGTCGCTGACGAGGTCCGCAATCTCTCCCATCGGACCAATGATGCAACCAAAGAGATCTCTGAGCAGGTTTGCAAAATCCAGCAGGCTACCAGCCAGGTTCAGCAACAGATGCAACGGATGGCGGAGTGGGTGGGGGAACTGAGTGAAATCGGCGCAGATACCACCTCGCGGATGCACACTACTTTTGAGCTTGCCCAACATCTGGGCGGAACGATGTCATCCAGTTCCATACGGGGGTTTGTCGAACTGACCAAGACAGATCACATGTTGTTTAAATTCCATATCTACCAGATTCTTATGGGAATATCTGACAAAAAGGCAGAAGAGTTTGCTGATCACACCAGCTGCCGCTTGGGCAAATGGTACTACCAGGGAGTGGGGCAGCAAACCTGCTCCCATCTGCCAGCATTCCGCAATCTTGAGCAGCCACACAAGGAGGTACATCACTGGGGTATCGAGGGGATAAACAGTTACCGCAACGGAAAACAGGAAGAAGCCATTGATGCACTTCAGAATATGGAGATGGCCAGCCGGAAAGTCATGGAACACCTGGAGGAGATCGCGGTTACCCTGCAGAACGAATCCGCGCGAAATACCGCTTGACCTGTCATCATCGCCGTGACCTGGAACACTACACATCCAACAGGTGCAGAATACCCTCCAGTCCGCAAAAATTCAGCACCGTGTCTGCCTGCTCCTGAACCCGTGGTTTGGCATGGTAGGCGACGCTTAGCCCGGCCTTTGTCATCATTTCCAGATCATTGGCTCCATCACCCACCGCAACGGCTTGTTCAGGAACAATATTCAACTCTTCACACAGCTGTAGCAAAAAATCCCGCTTGGCATCTGCATCCACGATACTACCAATAACCTTTCCGGTCAGCCGTCCGTTCTCCACTGCAAGCACATTGGCAAGAGTGAAATCCAAAGACAGACACCGCTTGAGCCGCTCGGTAAAAAAGGTAAATCCGCCGGAAACCAGAGCCGTGTGAATCCCGCGCTGCTTCAATCCCGCCAGCAGTTGCTCCGAACCGCGATTGAGTTGCAGTTTTTCATCATAAACCCTCTGCAACACCTGCTCATCCAGCCCCTGCAGCAACCCCACACGCTGTATCAGAGACTCGGAAAAATTGAGCTCGCCACGCATCGCTGCTTGGGTAATCGTGGCGACCTGTGATTTCAGATTGGCGAAACCGGCAATCTCGTCCACGCATTCGATATTGATCAGGGTGGAATCCATATCACTGATCAGCAAACGCACCTGAGAGGGGGAAAAATCCGGGGGAACAGGATTGATATCAAAATCGAGCCGCTGACGCACGCAGGACAGTGTTTCAGCGGAAACCGGTTGTTTGTGGTGCAGCCGGTAGTAATCACCACGAGATTCAAGTTCACCATGAATTTTGGTGGTTACGAAATCAACAGCATCATCTGCCAGAAAATGGCAGTGCAAAATAGTAACAAACATGGGTTTCTCTAAGTTCAGTGTTCCACAAATCGCTCCAGAGCGCCTCAAAAAGTCGTGTTTTTTCGCAGCGATCGAAGAAAAAGTCTGTTTTCAGGTCTTCTCCAGCCATGCCGATACAGGATTCAGTACCCGGTAACCTCTTGCACCAGCACCCACGGGGCTACGACCACTGCCCACAATGGCCGGTCATTCTGCTCCCATTGGCGGGCATCCTCCTCCGAAGCACGAACGATGGTTCCTGCCTCCATGCCGGCAGCGATCACAGCTGTATCATCCATCGCCATGGCTACGGCAACATCCACCAGATCATTCGCTGCAGCCACCTTGATGATCGCGCCATTGGCGAAATGACGCTGCAATTCTGCCCAAGGGAGTTTTGCAGTTTCATTGTTGAGTTTTTCGCGCAGTTCCCCGCATCCATCCTTCTCTGTCACACTCTTTTCCTGTTCTTGCTATGCAAAGCATCTTCGAAATACCGGATATGATACCAGACAGGATATCGGCATAGGGGGCAGCCAACGCTGCTGACCGTTCCAGGGCGGGCTCTCCCTGCGCAAAAACACACTCCTTCACTGCACAACCACCGGAGCTACGCCGCTTCGACTGATCACGAGAGCTTCGCGGTTTATAGCCCGATCGAGCGGTGCTTCATTCGCAGTGACCGGCTCATGGCGGGAATTCTACCCGCAGGCGTACACCCATGCCGGGCGCATCACAAAAAAACAGCGCCATTTCTGGCGCTGTTTTTTTCAACCAAAGAGAAAAGAACTCTCTCTATGCTACAGAGTTTCTTCTCCATTGCCAGTTCACTCTGCGGCCCTGAAGATATTGATACCGCCGATATCCCAAGGGGAACAGCAGCAGTAACAGCATCCATAGATCGAAGGCACCCAACCCAAACCCATCACCATCATCCTGCTTGTTGACCGTAATGGTTACAGTCCCTTGGTCTTCTCCTCCGTTGCCGTCGCTGATGGTGTAGCTGAAGCTGTCCTCACCGCTGAAACCGGCGGGCGGCATATAAGTGAAGCTTCCATCGCCATGGTTGTCTACTGAACCACCCTGCCTGGATTGAGTATCTGCGCCGGTAATGATTACAGGATCTCCATCAGCATCGCTGTCATTGGCAAGCACGTCAGCTATGGTTACCGCTGTATCCACCTCCGTCTCGGCACTATCATCAGCAGCTACCGGATCAGTATTGGTTGCAGTAGCCTGTTCCACAGTGATAATTACTGTACCTTGAGCCTGGCCGCCTTTCCCGTCACTGATCATGTAGTTGAACGTGTCACTGCCAACGTAACCGTTTGCAGGAGTATAGGTGAAGGTTCCATCACCGTTGTCGACAACAGCCCCTCCCTGCGCCGACTGGCTGTCCACACCACTAACAGTAACCGAATCCCCATCCGGATCACTGTCGTTAGCCAGTACGTCACCGGTGGTTACAGGAGTATTCTGTTGTGTAGTAGCAGAATCATCCATAGCTACGGGCGGGTTGTTGACGGGAACGATCTTGGTAACGGTGATGTTAACCCTTCCCTGAGCCTCTGCGCCATTGCCATCGCTCACTGTATAACTGAAGCCGTCGGTTCCGCTATAACCGGCTGGTGGTGTATAAGTGAAGGTGCCATCGCCGTTGTTGACCACACTGCCCCCCTCTGCAGATTGGCTATCCGCGCCGCTGATGCTCAAGGAATCTCCATCCGGATCAGTATCATTGGCAAGCACGTTGCCGGTGGTGACCGGGCTACCCTCCGTAGTACTGACGCTATCAGCCATAGCCATCGGCGCATGATTGACGGTATTAACAGCAATCTGCACCGTGCCCCGGGTTTCTCCACCATTTCCGTCACTCACCGTATAACGGAAACTGTCATTTCCACTGAAACCGGCCGGCGGCGTGTAGGTGAAGGTGCCATCGCCGTTGTTGACTACCGTGCCACCCTGGGCTGACCGGACATCTGCTCCGCTGATGTTCAGGGTGTCTCCGTCCGGATCGGTGTCGTTGGCAAGTACGTTGCCGGTGGTCACCGCCGTATCTTCATCGGTGCTCACACTGTCGTC
>Ga0256839_1003755_pt1 | contig 15386 bp, 15 predicted proteins | sample 354166metaG_FD_185968 | JGI IMG/M metagenome (GOLD analysis project Ga0256839, IMG submission 185968) | Hydrothermal vent microbial communities from Mid Atlantic Ridge, Atlantic Ocean - 354-166 | ecosystem: Environmental > Aquatic > Marine > Hydrothermal vents | place: Atlantic Ocean: Mid... | reverse complement strand
GTCGTAAACGCCCAGTTCGCGGGCCAGATGCTCAGTCGGGACGCGGTCGGGGCCGTCGCCCACCAGCAGCAATTTGACCGCCAGGCCTTCCTGACGCAACCGATGAAAGACGCGCACTACCTCTGGCACGCGTTTGACCGGGCGAAAGTTGGATACGTGCACGATCACCTTCTCTCCCCGCGGACACAGGACCTGCCTGAAGTGCAATTTGTTCAGCCGACGGAAGCGCCGGGTGTTGACGAAATTGGGAATGACCGTGATAGGACACGTGATCTCAAAGTGCGTGAGCGTCTCGCGGCGCAGGTAGTCAGAAACGGCCGTAACCCCGTCTGATTCGTTGATCGAATAAATGACCACAGGACTGAACGAGGGGTCCTGCCCAACGATCGTGATATCGGTACCGTGCAAAGTGGTAATAACCGGCACGTAAATCCCCTGCTTTTCCAGAATCTGGCGGGCCAGCACTGCACTGGTAGCATGGGGGATGGCATAGTGGACGTGCAGCAGGTCCAACTTTTCATATTTGACCACGTCCACCATCTTGCTGGTGAGTGCCAGGTCGTAGGGGGGATATTCAAAAAGGGGATAGGTGTTGACGTTGACTTCGTGAAAATAAATGCGCTCGGTAATGTGCGACAGCCGAAACGGCATGGAGTATGCGATAAAATGAATCTGATGGCCGCGGGCGGCCAGGGCTTTGCCCAGCTCGGTGGCCACCACGCCGCTGCCTCCATAAACTGGATAGCAGGAGATTCCGATACGCATAGCAGGAGTAGGTTGGATCTTCCAGGGCAGCGTGCGAGAATGAACCCGATCGGGACGTTCAGGTTGCACGTGTATGCCTGTTAACCGTTCACTAACCAAACCGTTCGAAGGCTCATGACCACACAGTTGACGATTTTGCGCCGGTTGTTATCTGCTGTGCTTTTGCTGGGGTTCATATTCCCGATGGCTACAGCGCATGCGCAGTTGGGGGTGTCGTTGGGGCTCAATTTCAACCGACTTAGTGACATCAAGGTCGGCGATACGCAGGCCACATTTGACAACAGTCAGGGATGGCATGTGGCGATCTGGTTCGATCTGCCGCTGGGACCGATTGCCATTCGTCCGGGGCTGCGCTATATGGACGCGGGGGCGTTGTACCAGGGTTTTCAGGAGGATCTGGATGGCAATCAGGCTGTGCCGGAAGGACTGGACGTGTCCCTGTTGGAAATCCCTATTGATATACGCTATCGGCTGACATTGCCGTTTCTGACGCCATATGTTATGGCTGGGCCGGTGCTGCGTTTCCCATCCGGGGCTGATGAGGCAATCAAGGACAATCTGAAAGCATTTAGCCTGGCCGGAAGCCTGGGCGTCGGGGTGGAGATGAATCTACTGGGGCTTCGGCTTTATCCGGAGTTGCAGTACACTTTTGGCATTACCGCGTTTGCGGATGAGTTCAGGATTGGCGATGTGGCGTTTGTTCCGGACACCCGTCAGCAACTGAACGCGGTAATGCTCCGTCTTGGAATAGGCCTGTGAGTACGGTTGTAAGGCCTGAGACGAGGGCCGTCCCTGCTTCGGGGAGGGCCCTCGTCGTTTTTATTGGGGAGCCAGCGTTACCACGATCGGAAAATGGTCGGTGACGGTACGTGGATCATAGATCTGCGCGTAGTGGACTTCACGCAGGCGGGCGCGGAGTCGGGGAGAAAGCAGGATGTGGTCGATGGCTGACAGTTCGGGCCACTCCACCTGCCAATCTTCGTCTGCGTCGTAGAAGGCCGTAAAGCGGTCGGATTGGGGCACTTTTGCCATAACGTTGTAAAGATCGTCATCAGGTGCCGGGCTGGCTGCTTTGATGATGGCCAGCACACGGGTGATCGGGCGGTGGCCGTTCAGATCGGGGATGGATTCGTCGTAATCGTTGAAGTCGCCCAGCACGGCTACCGCACGTCCGGCAGCCAGTTCGCGCTCGACCAGTCGGCGAATCACTTCCGCCTGGGCTTCACGGCGGGGTTTGCGGCGGGGATCGTCAGGACGCGCGAGCAGGTGTACACCGATGATGGTGGTGGGCAGATCGCCCAGGTAAAGCCGCACCCAGATGTTTTTGCTTACGCCATAAGTATCGTCGGTTCCTTCGACCGGGACGCGTTCTTCCGTGCGGCCGACCTTTTCCACAGGAAGCCGTGAGAGCACGGCAACGTCCTGCCCGGTAAACGTATCATGTCCCTGAACAAAGTGGACGGTATAGTGCAGATCAGGCAGATCTTCGTCGATCATGCGTTGGAGTACGGCCCTGTTTTCCACCTCCTGGAGCAGGATCAGGTCTGCGTTGAGCGTGCGCAGCACCTGTGCAATGCGTGCGCGGTGACGCCGGGCTGCTTCTGGATTGCCCTTATGCGGGAAGGTTGCCTGCCCTTCATTGCCGTAGCCGTCAAATAGAAAGAACGTGTTGAGCGTCGCAATCCGGATACCTTCGGTCTGGTAAGTTGGTGGGGGTTCGGGCACGAACAGCCCTTCGGGGGGATATACGAGGCGCTCCGGTTCGGGCTCGGTCTGCCGGCAGGCGGGCGAAAGCAGCAGGGTGAGCAGGAGGACTGAAAGTAGACGATAGTGCATAACCATTAGGAGGCACTGGTTCAAAAAAAAGAGGCCTGCGCTGTCACGGCGCAGGCTCTTAATTTACGACAGCATTGTTGTATTTCAGGAGATGTCTTCATAAAACCGGAAACGCCGTTCGTCGATCTGGTAACGGGTGGGGCGGATGGGATGTACCCCTTCGGCCCAGATCGGCATCAGGCGTCCGGTCATCGACTGCTCGCTGAAAAAGTGGCGTGTGCGGATCGAAAATGGTCGGTGGGTAGAGTCCGCAAACCGTACGTAGTAGGCAATGCTGAGTGCCTGTTGCCAGCCGGGCGCTTTGGAGTAAGGGGTCAGGCGCATGTAGTAATGACGCCGGGGATTATAGGGAATAAAGGCACTGAACTGGAACGGATCGAGCACAACTTCCCGGTACGTGGTTTTACCCCGATACCGGGTTTCAACGCGGTTGCGGACAACCCACGCCACCAGTTCCATTTCCTCTGGACGCTTGGTTTCTGAATAAATCACACGCGCCAGCCAGAGCGTCTCATTGTCAATCGCTTCAGGAGGAATCGGAGGCAGTCGAAGCGCCCCCTCGCGGATCAAGTGGGCCCGGACCGTCCGCATGGAATCCAACTCTATGTACACCTGCGTTGTGTCCGTTTCGGGATGCGGAGCCGTGTCGCCCAACAATAGGTCTGTATGAAGCGCCAGAAATCCGGTCAGAAGGAGCAGCGCCAGCAGCATACCTGCTGTTCGCTTGCCGCTCATAACAGTACCGGGTTGGTTCATAAAACAAGCCGAGTCGTCAACAGTCAGACAGCCTGCGGCTGCGATTAACCTGCCTGTTGACGACCCGGCAGCCTTTGTTTGCCGTTAATGACAGAGGCTGCCGGTAGTTTCGGCAGATACCAAGGTTCGGTGCACATACGGCGAATTTTCAGTGAGTACGTACGTAAAGGGAGTGCTCAAAATCTGTGCCCTAATTGATCGGCTGAAAACGGGTGATAGCAAACCACTCACAGCCCATGGGGCTGCGGCGGTGCCCTGCTTTTGGCAGTGAACGGCCAGGCACGCGTCGTTTTTTGCGGGGAGGAACGTCGACAATTGTACTTAGCAGTTCTGTACCTTACTTTTAGAGCAATCAGGTAGAGCGGCGGGATCCATGTTGCTGCATCCCGGGTTGCAGCGCCCTTTGCGCATTGTTGCAGATGAGAATATTCCTTTTGTACGCGAGGCCTTTCGCGGCTTTGGCGTGGTGCGCTCGTTGCCGGCTGATCAGATCACATCGGCTGCTATACGCACCTGCGACGTGTTGCTGGTGCGTAGCGTGACGCGGGTGGATGCATCGCTGCTGGAAGGGAGTCGGGTGCAGTTTGTCGGCTCGGCTACCAGTGGCATTGATCATGTCGATCTGGCATATTTAGCGGCGCGGGGTATTGCGTTCGCTTATGCCCCCGGGGCTAATGCAGATGCGGTGGTCGAGTATGTGCTGGCGGCTTTGTTAGAGCTGGCAATGCGAAGGAACGTCCCCCTGCGGGGACAGGTAGTCGGTATTGTGGGATGCGGTAATATTGGAAGCAGGCTGGCGCAGCGGTTGTCAGCGCTGGGGATGGAGGTGCTTTGTTGCGATCCGCCGCTGGCCGAGCAAAGTGGACGTACCGATTTTGTATCGCTGGAGACGCTGCTGGCCGAAGCCGATGTGGTAACGCTCCATGTGCCGCTGACGCGCACCGGCCCGCATGCAACCTATCACCTGATCGACGCCGTTGCCCTGGCTCGCATGCGACCTTCGGCCTGGCTTTTGAACACTTCGCGGGGAGCTGTTGTGGACGGTCGGGCTCTCCTGGAAGCGCGGCAGCAGGGGTATCCGGAGGCTGTCGTGCTGGACGTCTGGGAGGGCGAACCCGCTCCCGATCCGGCCTTGATTGCCCGGGTGGATATTGCTACGCCCCATATTGCCGGTCATTCTTACGATGGGAAAGTTCGGGGAACGCTTATGCTGGCCGAAGCGCTGGCACGCCACCTGAACCTGCCGTTTCAGCCGGACGAGAGGGAACAGCTCGGACCACAGCCTGACGACCGGCTGGATCTGGTTCCGCCCGATATGCAATTGTCTGAAACGCAGTGGCTGGCCGAACTGGTCCGGCAGATGTACGACATTGCGGCTGACGATGCCCGTTTCCGGATTGTCATGCAAAACGGCACGCCTGAGCGGCGGGCCGAACGCTTTCTGGAGCTGCGTCGCACCTATCCACGTCGCCGGAGCTTTTCATTGCATCGGATTGAACGAACCTTCGTACCGCCATCACTTCACGAAGCCGTTGCGGTAGGGCTGGGGGTAAAGCTGGTTGAGGCAGAAACGGTAGCTTAATAGCCATAGGAACGCAGCAGTCGGTCGCGGTTGCGCCAGTCTTCGCGTACTTTGACGTGCAACTGCAGGTAGACAGGCCGCCCCAGAAATGCTTCGATTTCCTGACGGGCTGTTGTACCTAACCGTTTGAGCGCCCGTCCGCCTTTACCGATCAGGATAGCTTTCTGAGAGGGACGCTCGACGATGATTTCCGCATCAATAAAGTCTTTTCCTTCGGGCCGCTCCTTGTAATCCACAATGTTGACCTGGGCGGCGTAAGGAATTTCTTCGCGAAACTGTTCGAAGATTTTTTCGCGGATGATCTCGGCCACAAAGAAGCGCTCCGGGTGTTCGCTTAGCTGATCTTTAGGATAAAAAGGCGGGCCTTGAGGAAGACGATGGATGATCTCGCGGAGCAAAACGTCCAGATTATGTCCTGTCAGCGCAGAAATGGGGACAACAGCCTCAAACGGATACTGCCTGGTATAGGCGTCCACAAGAGGGAGTACTTGTGCTTGCTGCACCAGATCCATTTTGTTGATGGCCAGAATAGCCGGTCGATTGTCAAGATGGCCCAGGCTGATGGTGTCGGGCGTAGGCTGGGTGGCATCTGCCATAAAGAGGACCAGATCGGCATCGGCTATAGCGCGGTCGACGGTGCGCAGCATGTGCTCATGGAGCTTATACCGGGCCTTTTTAAGCACACCTGGCGTATCCAGAAAGACAATCTGATAGGTGTCGCCCGAAAGGATACCCAGGACCCGGTGGCGGGTTGTCTGCGGTTTGGGGGTAACGATGGATAGCTTGTGGCCAAGGAGGGCATTCATGAGCGTGCTTTTGCCCACGTTCGGTTTTCCTACAATGGCCACGTAGCCACTTCGGTGTTCGGGAGGAAGCTGGGAAGGGTCGATAAGCAAGGAGGAGGTTGGCTGGTTTTTTTCTGCTTCCATGGCATGCACTGTTAGTAGCCTTTCACCAGCCGACGCATTTCGCGCACGGCAGTTTCCAGTCCCACCAGGACGGCCCGTGCGATGATGGCAAACCCAATCGATACTTCATGGACGTGGGGGACGGTTTCGCGAAAGAGCGGATAGTTGTGATAATTAAGGCCGTGGCCGGCGTGAACCTGTAGGCCCAGCTCGTGTGCCCGACGGGCGGCGGCCGCCAGCTTTTCGGCTTCGGCGCGACGTGCTGCTTCGGTAGGAGCGTTGGCAAAGTCGCCGGTGTGCAGCTCAATGGCATTGGCTCCTACCTCGCGGGCAGCTTCAATCTGACGCGGGTCTGGATCCACAAAGAGCGCCACCTCCTCAATACCGGCCTCAAAGAGGCGGGGAATGACCGTTTGCAGGCGCGTGCGGTTGGCGATCACATCCAGCCCCCCTTCGGTGGTGATTTCTTCGCGCCGTTCCGGTACCAGCGTGGCCAGATGCGGGCGTACCTGACAGCAGATGGCCACAATCTCTTCGTTCGTGGAGAGCTCAAAGTCCAGTTTGCCCTGTACGACTTCCTTCAGGCGGAAGACGTCCTGATCGGTGATGTGTCGGCGGTCTTCACGCAGGTGAAAAACAATGCCGTCGGCACCGGCCAGTTCACACAGCACGGCCGCCTGCACAGGATCGGGAAACGTCTCTCGCCGGGCATTACGCAGGGTAGCTATGTGATCGATGTTAACAAGCAGACGGGTCACGGTGACCATGGGGCTTGTTTTGTAGCTGGCCCCTTTAACCGGGTCGAATACAAACGGGTTGCACGCCTACAGGCGTGAATCGGGGGGAAGGAAAGGCCTGTGAAAAGAAAATGGTTGCATTTCGCGGGCGTGTCCTGTATTTTCGATGCCGACATGGGAAGGTCCATGTCGTTTTTTTTCTTGCTGTCAACGGTTAACGATCAGCCATCAGGAGCGCAGAACGCATGGCAACCCGTCGTCAGACTACGCGCATTGTTCTACAGATCGTGCTGGGCGTGGTGATCGTGGTACTGGCCTATTACCTGTATCTTTCGATCACCGAGCCCTATGAAGCGGTGCGGCGCGAGCAGGAGCTAACGCGCCTGACGCGCGACCGCATGAGTGATATTCGTACAGCCCTCATTCGCTATGAGCTGCTTTACGACCACTATCCGCCAACGCTTGATTCGTTGGTGGCCTGGATTCGCCAGGATTCGTTCATGATGGCCAAGGCCGATAGCATTTTCGGGCCTGGCTTCAATCTGGACTCGCTCATCTATTCGCCACGTGATGGCAAGTTTGAGTATGTGGTCAACGACACGGGACGTGTAGAGATCTACTATCTGAAAGATCCGGCTTCGGACGATTATATCGGTTCGTTGGAACCGGACGTAACCAAGTTGAACGCGGCCAGCTGGGAATAAGGCCGTTTACCGACGGCCAGGAGCGCCGGATATGGAAGCCCGGGCACGGGCAGGTATTGAATTACACGATGCGGTGCTGCGTTACGCCGAACTGGAGCGTCGCGGCAACCGCTATCATCTGTTGCGGCTGGGAAGTTGTGACTTTGACTTCAATGTGCTGAGTGAGTTGCGGGCAGCCTCGCCCCGCTATCTGGATGTAGTGGGGGAAGCGCTGCGCGATGTGCTGGCGGGCCTGTCGGCGGATGAGCTGGACGTGGCCCTGCACCCGCCTCAGGGAATGGTGGCGTTCGCCAGTCTGCAGCCCGTGACGATCGAGGCGGAGGCGCTTCGTCATCGACTGCTTGCAGAAGCTTCCTGGATTACGGGCCAGCCGCCGGAGGCGCTTCACCTGCACGCTGAGCCTGGTTTTCGTCAGACGCTCCCGGAGGAAGCCTCGGCATGCTGGTACCAGGTGCTTGTCCTGCCTCATCCTATGCAACAGCACCTGGAGCGGGTACTACAGCAGGCTCCGTGTAACCAGTATCGCATCCGACTCAGCACAGCTGGAGCAGCCGAGATGTTGCAACGGTTGTCCGGAGCTGAACCTGACGCAGCGCCTGAGGTCGCGCTGGCTATCGGCTGCTATGAAGCCTATACGGAATTCACGCTCTGCCGACGCGGAGCCTGGTATCTGAGCCATTTTACCCGCAGCAGTGAAGACGTGGCCTATTTCTGTATGGCGCTGCTGCATCGGCTCGGGCTGAGTGCAGCGATGGTCGAGCATCTGGCGCTTTACGGTACGCATCTGCCGATTTCCCTCCGGGAAGAATTAAAGCTACTGTTTCCGGTAGAGCCTCTGCTACTTAATCCGGTAGCGCTCACCACCTTGGATCCGGAAGTGCTGAACCCCACGGAAGCCGTGGCGTACGTGCCCTGCATCGGGGTTGCGTTAACCTGAGCGGAGACCACGCGATGCGCATCATAGCCGGACGGTTCCGTCGGAAGACACTCCGTGCGCCTAAAGGGCATCTAACCCGCCCGACCACCGACCGCACCCGGGAATCGCTCTTTCATCTGGTTGAAAGCCGGATGGATCTGGAAGGGGCCGAGGTGCTTGATCTGTTTGCGGGCACAGGAGCGCTGGGGCTGGAAGCTATCAGCCGGGGTGCTGTGTCTGTAACCTTTGTAGAGCTGCAGGGGCCGGTACTGGCCTGCGCTCGAGCGAACGCCCAGGCCCTGGAGGTCGAGGACATCTGCGAATTCATCCGGGGAGATGCCGTCGAGTATCTTCGGCGTTACAGCGGCCCCCCGTTCGACCTGATCCTGGCCGACCCGCCCTATGATTTGCCTGAACTGCCGCAGCTTCCGGAAATGGCGTTGCCCCATCTAAAGCCGCATGGCCTGTTTGTGCTTGAACACGACAAGCGCCATAACTTCGAAGGACATCCTCATCTGGATACCAGCCGGCGCTACGGCCGCACGATCGTTTCAGTGTTTCGCCCGCAACCTCTAAGCGCTTATGCGTGAACGTCTGGCCCTCTATCCCGGCTCATTCGATCCCTTCACCTACGGCCATCTGGACATTGTTGAACGGGCTTTGCGGATTTTCGACCGGGTAGAGGTGACCGTGGCCGTCAACGTCGGCAAGGAGCCGCTTTTTTCTATTGAAGAACGCTGCGAACTGATCCGTCAGTGTACGGCGCATCTGGATCGCGTTGACGTGGTCGCTTTCGAAGGCTTGCTTGTTGATCATGCACGCGCACGCAGAGCGACCGCGCTGGTGCGCGGCCTGCGTCAGGTGAGCGACTTTGAGTATGAGTTTCGCATGGCCTTCGCCAATCGTCGCCTTTATCCCGAGCTGGAGACGGTGTTTCTGATGACTTCGGAGGAGTATGCGATGATCAGTTCATCGATCGTGCGGGAGATTCATCGCTGGGGGGGCGACGTGAGTCTGTTTGTACCGCCGCCCGTTGTTGAAGCACTGCGGAAGAAACGTCCGAGCCGTTGAAGCTGGCGCGTTTTGCCCTTAACTTTCCGCGCAAATCTTTGCTTCCAAAAAGCCTCTTGCAAATTTCGGTAGCCGTCCATGTCGGTGCAGCTTGAGTCGTTGAATCCTCGGGTCAAAGCCATGCAGCCGTCGGCCACGCTGGCCATGACGGCACGAGCCAGACAGCTACGGCGTGAAGGTAAGCCCGTGATCAGCCTGAGTGCTGGTGAGCCAGACTTCGACACGCCGGCGCCTATTGCCGAAGCCGCCATCCAGGCCATTCGTGAGGGCTTCACGCACTACACGGAAAACGCGGGCATGCTGGAGCTTCGCGAGGCCATCTGCCGCAAGCTGGCCGAGGAGAACGGCCTCGAGTACGAGCCGGATCAGATTCTCTGCACGAACGGGGCCAAGCAGGCCGTGGCCATGGCTATTGAGGTGCTCTGTCGGCCTGAGGATGAAGTGCTGATTCCAACGCCTTACTGGGTCAGCTATCCGGAGATGGTGCGCCTGGCCGGTGCAACGCCCGTCGTGTTGCCCACGTCGGTCGAGACCGGCTATCGCCTGACACCGGAGCAGCTGGAAGCGGCCATTACCGAGCGCACGCGCCTGCTTATTCTCTGCTCTCCTTCAAATCCGACAGGGACGGTCTATACGCCCGAGGAGCTGGAGGCCCTGGCCGAAGTGCTGCGCCGCCACGAACATGTCTATGTGCTCTCGGATGAGATCTACGAATATATTTTATTCGACGCGCAGCACGTGTCGTTTGCCAGCCTGCCCGGTATGAAGGCGCGCACAATCACGGTGAACGGCTTCTCCAAGGGGTTCGCAATGACAGGCTGGCGGCTGGGCTATCTGGCGGCCGAGCGGTCGATTGTCAACGCCGTAGCCAAGGTGCAGAGTCAGTTGACTTCGGCACCGTGCAGCATTTCGCAAAAAGCGGGGTTGGCCGCCCTGCAGATGGACAAGAAGCCAATTCAGGAAATGGTGGCGGCCTTTCGCCAGCGACGCGACTTTATGTTGGCGCGGTTGCAGGCGATCGAAGGCATTGCCTGCCCGAAGCCGGAGGGTGCTTTTTATCTGTTTCCGCAAGTCTCGGCGTTCTACGGACGACGCACGCCGGATGGACAACCCATCACCGATAGCGAATCGCTCTGCCTCTACTTGCTGGAGCAGTGCCACGTGGCCCTGGTACCCGGTCAGGCTTTTGGGGATCCGAACGGCGTGCGCATCTCCTATGCTGCCTCGATGGAAAATCTGGTGGAGGCAATGCGACGCATCGAAGCAGGGCTTTCGGCCCTGTGCTGAGCAGGCGGAAGCCTTTTGCGTGCCGAATCGTATGAGTGGGCCGATGTCGAATAAAGCTGGAGAACGTTTTGGAGCCAATCTCGGGCATTCGATGGCAAGAAACGGTTGAGGTGCGGCCGCGCCGACCCCGGCGGGTATGGCTGCATCTGTTGCTGTTTGTGCTAACGCTGATGACAACCACCCTGACCTGGCCCGACTGGGCCGGTCGCTGGCTGCTTTATGAACGGCTGGGATATGGTGCGTTGTTGGCCGACGGCCTGCGCTTTAGCCTGCCGCTGTTGCTGATTCTAACGGTGCACGAGTTTGGCCACTATCTGGCTGCGCAGCGCCACCGCGTTGATGCCACGCTGCCCTATTACATACCGTTCCCATTCAACGGAATCGGAACATTCGGCGCTGTCATCCGCATTCGGGAACCGATTCCGGATACGCGCGCGCTGTTCGATATCGGGGTAGCTGGTCCACTGGCAGGCTTTGTCGTAGCGCTTATTGTGCTGCTCTATGCGCTGCTCACCCTGCCGCCGCCCACTTATCTGCTGGACGTGCCTGGCCATGAAACACTCAAAGCATATATCCTGGCGCATGGCCGTTTCCCTTCGGCCCCCCTGCCCTCAGAAAATCCAGGCAGCGTGACGCTGGTACTGGGGCCAACGCTGTTGTTCGATACGCTGGCCCGCTTTTTCCCGAATGTGCCGCCTATGTACGAGCTGTATCACTATCCTACGCTGTTTGCTGCCTGGTTAGGTCTGTTTTTCACGGCGCTGAACCTGCTGCCCGTGGGCCAGCTCGATGGGGGCCATGTACTCTACGCGCTTTTTGGCCCTGTATGGCACCGACGACTGGCCCGCGCTTTCGTGCTGGTGCTGCTGGTGTCAGCTACCATTGGCTTTGCCCTGGAGACGCTGCCGCCTCTGCTGCAGGAAGGCATCTGGTGGCTGGAACCGGCTGCCTGGTTCGGGCTCGCCCTGGCCCTCTATCTCTACCTGCATCGATTATTTGATGGCAACCACCGGATTATAGCGCCTGTGCTTCTGGGATTGATGGCGCTGGCGGCCCTGGCACCCCGTCTGGCCCCCTTTGTTGGCTGGATGGGACACAGCGGCTGGTTTCTGTGGAGCCTGATTATTCTATATCTGATTCGGGTCGATCACCCGCCTGTCGGGTACCGATTGTCGCTCACGCCTACGCAGCGCGTGCTGGGCTGGACTGCTATTGCAATCTTTGTACTTTGCTTTAGCATCCGCCCGCTATATCTGATCTGAGGATGCATTGCATTGTGCTGTTTTTTATCTTTAAATGAAAGATCCGCCCGCGCCTATGAGATTGTGCTACTACGGAAGCATCTGAGCCAACGGATGGAAGGGGGGTCATGCGACACGTTTTCTGGTTGCTGGGACTGGCGGGCGGATTGCTCTGGGGGTGCGACTCCCTCCCGGGAGCACCATCGCTGGACGAGCGGCCTCCGGTAGTATCAGATCTCTCTTTTTCACCGGATTCGGTCGATTTTAATGCCCTGCCTGCAGAGCAAGTCCGGGGGGATACAGCGATCATCCCACTGACGATAGCCGTGACGGCGCGTGATCCAGACGGTCAGGTGCTGCAGGTGGCGTTCGTGGTGCGTGCTCCGTTCAGCACTACCGAGCCGGTAGCGACGGGCACGCTGGAAGCTGTTGGCGAGGATCGGTATGCAGGCGGGACGACGCTTCGGCTGCACCGGGCGCAGGTCGGTCCCTACACTGTGCTTGTCTATGCGGTGGATGATGCCCGGAGGCTCAGTAATCAGGTGCGCGGCACGCTCTGGTTCTGGGCTACGGGTGGTCCCCCCGTGATCGAGGCCGTGCAAGTGCCCGATACCTTGCAGCGACCAGCGCCCGGAGACCCCCCTGTAATCTTTCAGGTGGTGGCCCAGGTATCGGATCCGGATGGGCTGGAGAATATCCTGCGCGTTGAATTGCGTGTCAACGACGGCGCCCCCATTCTGCTGTGTGATGATGGCGGCGAAGGGGTCTGCGGGGGCATCCCCAACAGTGGGGATGCAATGGCTGGCGACGGACGGTTTACCGTAACGCTTGCACTGGCCAGCGACAATGCGCCGGGTACCTACACGTTTGCCTTTCAGGCTATCGATCGAACGGGACTCACCAGCGAAGAGGTACGGCGTGATGTGGTTGTGGAGTAATCGGCTCTGGATGGGATGGCTCCTGGGACTGCTGCCTGCAGTAGGGTGGGCACAGTCAAAGGTTGACTGGAGCCGACGCGTAGCCGAGATGCTCCCGGTGCCAGGCATCGCCGAAAACGTTGTCAGCAACCTGGCGGCTCGGGGCGACTCGCTCTGGGTAGGACCGCGCCTGGATCTGACCTTCGATGGAGGCCAGACCTGGTACCGGGCTGCCGTCGATTCGATTATGCAGGGGCGCGGACGGGTTTATGCGCTGCTGGTAGTGGGCGATACGATCTGGGCCAGTCTGGGCACGCGTTATCAGGCCGACCTGAACGGCGACGGCGTGGACGATGACGTGTTTGAGGCTGTGGGACTGGTTTTTTCCACCGATGGCGGACAGACGTGGACATTTCGCTTCCCGCCGCTTGATGCGCCCACCGATACGGTGATTACCTATGGCATTTCGCGGCTTCCGGCCGAGCCGGTCGTTGCTCCGCAACTGACCACCACGTTCGACCTGGCTTACGACCAGCAGCGCGGCCGCCTCTGGGCGGCAAACTGGTATGGCGGTCTGCGTTACTCGGACGACTTCGGGCGCACCTGGCACCGCGCCGTTCTGCCTCCGGATACGCTCGACGCGTTGCGCCCCGATCAACCCTACTTTTTCCGGGTAGCCCCACCGGTCAGCGCCCTGGACCGCTACAACAACTACTTTGCCTTTGCCGTGCATGTGGACAGAAACGGCACCGTATGGGCCGGTACGGCCGGCGGCATCAATCGTTCGCTGGATGGGGGGGTGAGCTGGGATCGGTTCTTTAACGACGGGCGCCTCAATGCGCCTACCGGCAACTGGATTGTAGCGATTGGCGAGCAGCGTCGGCCCAATGGCCAGCGGGTGTTGTGGTTTGCCACACGTCCGGCCGGACAGGTGCCCGGCGAAGCATTTGGCATCACACGCACAGCCGATGGCGGTCGTACCTTTGAACAGGTGTTGCTGGGCGAACGCATCAACGACTTTGCTTTCCGGGGCGACACGGTTTATGCAGCGGGCGATAATGGCTTGTTCATTTCAACCGACCAGGGACGTACCTGGCAGACAGTGCGGGATTTTTATGATCCACAAACCCGTCGAGTTGTGCGGCCCGACGTGCGCGTACTGGCCGTGGCCGTGACGCGCTCGCATCTGTGGATCGGGACCTCCGACGGACTACTGCGCAGCGACGACGGCGGTCGCACCTGGCGACTGTTTCGGGCTGACGTTCCCCTTCGGCCCGAAAATCCATCACCGGCCATTCCTCGGGTCGATACCTATGCCTACCCTAATCCATTTTCGCCCGCGCTCGATGCCTTTGTGCGCATTCGCTATGAGCTGAACCAATCGGCCACGGTGCGTGTGCAGGTGTTCGATTTTAGCCTGCAGCGCGTACGTACGCTCTTCGAAGGGGTCCAATCGGCCGGCGTCCATGAGGTGATCTGGGACGGACTCGATGCGCGGGGCGTGCGCGTGGCCAACGGGGTCTACTTCTATGCGGTGGCAACAGGCTCGGCCACCTACTGGGGCAAAATTCTGGTGATCGAATGAGGCGTATTGCGCTGCTGATCCTACTGAGCTGGACCGGACTGGCCCACGCGCAGGAAGCGGGCGTCTTTGCCCGTATGGGACTTGACGCGCGGGCACTGGCCCTCGGACAGGCGCTGGTAGCTGATGTAACGGGTGCGTCAGCTTACTACAATCCAGCACTGGCCGTGTTTACCGACCAACCGGTGCTGGCGCTCAGCACTGCGTTTATGGCACTCGACCGGGAGCTACAAAGCGCTCAACTGGCTACTCGGATGCCACCACGTGCAGGTATTGCGGTGGTGCTCCGGTATGCCGGCGTGCGTAACATCGACGGGCGGGACGCCAGCGGCTACCATACGCAGACCTACAGCACCGATGAGTACACGTTGCTGGTGGCTTTTGGCACGCAGGTAAACGATCGGCTTACCCTGGGTATCGGACTGCAGTTTTTCCGGGCAGACCTGTTTGAAGGACTGCGGCCAGTGCAAAGCATCGGGCTCGATCTGGGCTTGCTTTATCGCGCCTCGGAAACGCTGCATCTGGGCCTGGCTTTTGACGATCTACTGGCCCGTTACACCTGGAATACGGCCGATCTGTACGGGCCGCAGCAGGGAAGCACTACGTCCGATCGGTTTCCGATGCGCGTGCGGTTGGGCGCTTCATGGGCGACACTGGCCGGTAGGCTCCGGCTGATGGGGGAGTATGAGGCTTCGTTCACCTCGGTAGAGGTGCGACAGCGGCGTGTGCGGCTTGTAGGGGACACCCCGCGCGAAGGGATGATTGCCGAGCGACGCTGGGCGCGGGATGGGCAACTGCGTCTGGGAGCTACCTACCGGCTGGGGGCGGCGTTCACCGTGCTGGGCGGGCTCGATCGCATTGGCCGGCTGCCCGAAGCAGGTGGCTGGCAGCCTGCCCTGGGCTTTTCGCTGGCGACCCAACTGGGCAATCTGCCCTTCCAGGCAGGCTATGCCGTTCGGCTTGAGCACGCCGGCCTGCCCCCGATGCACATGCTCTCTGTGGCGCTGGTCTTTGCAGAAAGAAATCGGTAGTAAAGACGCCTTCCAGAAAGGATGAAAGCAGAACACCCCCCGTATCCCGTATA
>Ga0256839_1003754_pt1 | contig 15388 bp, 15 predicted proteins | sample 354166metaG_FD_185968 | JGI IMG/M metagenome (GOLD analysis project Ga0256839, IMG submission 185968) | Hydrothermal vent microbial communities from Mid Atlantic Ridge, Atlantic Ocean - 354-166 | ecosystem: Environmental > Aquatic > Marine > Hydrothermal vents | place: Atlantic Ocean: Mid... | reverse complement strand
CGTGATCGCCGCCGTCAGCGTGGTCTTCCCGTGGTCCACGTGACCAATCGTCCCCACGTTCACGTGCGGCTTCGTCCTCTCGAACTTCTCCTTGGCCATCCCTTCGTCCCTTTCACGCCCCCTCGGGCCGGGGCATGCATGCTGGAGCCCACGAGCGGGATCGAACCGCTGACCTCGTCCTTACCAAGGACGTGCTCTACCGACTGAGCTACGTGGGCCGGATCCTCCGATCACCGCCCGCCGCGCCGGCCACCACCCGAAGGCGGGCACCGGCGCGCTCCGCGTCACTCCTGGAGCGGGAAACGGGACTCGAACCCGCGACCCCGAGCTTGGAAGGCTCGTGCTCTACCAACTGAGCTATTCCCGCCCGCCCGGCGACCCGCCGGCCACCGGCCACGTCCTTCGCTGCCAGGTCCCGGGCGCTGCCGGCACGCCCGACACCGCCCGCTTCCGGCCGCTTCCGGCCGGGCCCCCGCACCCGGCGTCCCGCGCCGCCGTTCCGCACCAACCGGGCCACCCTCCTCGGACGGCGGGCTGGTGGAGAGGGGAGGATTCGAACCTCCGAAGGCAAGAGCCAGCAGATTTACAGTCTGCCCCGTTTGACCGCTTCGGTACCTCTCCACATGCCGACTCGGGTGGGAAACGCAGCGCAGACGCACGAAAGCGTAGGGAGCCCTGCTCCCGCCCGCTCCGCCCCGGTCGAGGGGGGAGCTGCGGGGCCGGTCGCCTCGCTTCGCTGCCGTCTTGCCTCTGCGCTTCTGCGCGCCCGTGGGACAGCGCCTGGCTGCCCCGTCCTCCGCCTCGATCTCCGCCCCGGTCTCCGCCTCGGCCCGAGGCAACCGACCGGCCCGGCTCCCGCCGCCCCGGTCGCCCTTCCGACACGGAACCCGGACGCCCGCAGGCCCGAACTCCGCACGATCCGCTTCGCAGTCCCCCACGCACGACGGCCCGCGCCCGGCCCCCGCCGGCGTTCCGCGGGGCAACCGTCGTCGCGACCCGACCCGCCGGGCGCTCCCGCCTCGCGAGAAGCGCCCCGTCCGCCGCCGGGAGCTGGCGAGGGGACTCGAACCCTTAACCTGCTGATTACAAATCAGCCGCTCTACCCATTGAGCTACGCCAGCCGCGAGGCCGGACTATAGGGACCCGCCGCCCTCGCAGCAACCGGGAATTGCGACTGCTCTCGGGCAGATAGCCGGTCCGGGCGCCGCACCCTCGGCCCCGCGGGGAAGCACATCGCAGAGCCCCGTCGGGGGGCACCCGAGAACGCCTCCGCCAGTCCTCGGCCCCTTCCCTCGGTCAGGCCTCCGGTGCCTCTCGGGCCGTCGACCCCGGACCCCCTGCGGGGTGAGCCCGCCCCGTGCGCCTCCTGGCCTCGAAGAGCACCACGGCCGCGGCGGTCGCCACGTTGAGCGATCCGACGCGCCCGGAAAGCGGAATCACCACGCGCTCGTCGAGGAGCTCGAGGGTGGAGCGCCGGAGGCCGGTGCCCTCCCGCCCGAAAACGAAGACCAGCGAGCCCGCGAACGCCCGGTCCGGGAGCCCGAAGAGGTCCGCCCCGCCGCGGGCATCGGCGCCGAGCGTCCAGGCCCCGGCCCGTCGCAGCCTGCGCAGGGCCTGGCCGAGGTTCGGGACCCGCACCACGGGCAGGTGCTCGAGGGCGCCGGCGCTCGCCCGGCTCGCCGAGGCCGTGGGCGGCGAGACGCGGCGTCGCGGAAGCAGCAGGGCGTCGACGCCGGCCGCCTCGGCCACGCGGGCGATGGCACCGAGGTTCTGGGGATCCTCCACGCCATCCACGGCCACCACCCGGCACGCCGGCTCTCCCGGCCGGATCCGCTCCAGCAGCCAGGGGAGGTCGTGCTCCGGAAGCGGGCCCGCCTCGAGCGCCACGCCCCGGCTCTCCGCCGGCTCCGCCCGCCCGGCGAGCGCGGCGCGGAACTCCTCGCGGGAGAGCCACACGACCGGAACACCGAGTGAACGGGCGCGCTGCTCGAGCGCCATCACCGCCGCGGGGTGACGACCCTGCCGCAGGAGCAGCCGGTCGAGGCGACGGCGCCCGGCGCGCAGGGCCTCCCCGACGCCACGCGGCCCGGTGAGGAGCTCCGCGCCCCGCGCCGCAGGGCGCGCAGAGACCGGGGCACGCGTGCCTCGCCCCCGCCTCTCCTCGCCCCGATCCCGCACCCGACGGGCTGCCACCCGAATCCTCCCCCTGGATCGCCCGATGCAAGCCGCTCCACCACGCGACGCGAGCAGAGCGCGCCCTCCACCGCACGCCCCCGCCCGCCGGCGCCCGGCCGCACGGGGCAGTCAGCACGCACCGCGCGGGCAACGGGTGAACGGGAGCTGCAAGGCGCCGCGCCGTCCCCGGGTCCTGTCACCGAGTTGGGCGCGCGCGTTGCCTTGCCCGGGCTTCGCCCGAGCCGGTATGCTCCCCGCGATGTCGATCCGGGGACGCTACAAGATCGGGAACCGGCGGCGCCCGCTCCTCGACGACCTCGTCGCGGCGTCCCTGTACGGAAGCCGGCGGGTCCGACGGATCCTCGAATCCCTGCTCGAGGAGATCACCCGGGACGAACCGACCGACCTGCGGATCCGGAAGGTGTTCAGCACCCCGAGGGAGATCTACCGGGTCGAGATCGAGAAGCCCCAGATGGGCTACTTGCGCACGACCCTGCTCGACCGGCAGGCGCTCGAGGAGCTCCTCCTCCACGAGGGGGTGCGCGCCCGCCTCGCGCTTCAGCCTCCCGAGGAGGACAGGGATCTGGTGCCCGGAGCAGGACTCGAACCTGCACGGCCCATGGCCAGGCGATTTTAAGTCGCCCGCGTCTACCCGTTTCGCCATCCGGGCGCGCAGCCGTCCATTCTACCCCAAGGGGGGGATCCGCTTCGCCCCGCGCCCCGGTGCGGCCGAGGAGGGCACCCATGTTCCACGGCAAGAAGGTGGTGGTGGTGATGCCGGCCTACCGCGCGGAGCGGACCCTCGAGCGCACCTACCGCGAGATTCCCCTCGACATCGTGGACGAGGTGGTGGTGACCGACGACGCGAGCCCCGACGCCACCGTGGCCGAGGCACGCCGCCTCGGCCTGCGGACCCTGGTGCACGACCACAACCGCGGCTACGGCGGCAACCAGAAGACCTGCTACCAGGAGGCCCTGCGCCTCGGTGGCGACATCGTGATCATGCTCCACCCGGACTACCAGTACACGCCGAAGCTGATCCCGGCGATGGTGGCCCTGATCGCCGACGGCCCCTACGACGTGGTCCTCGCCTCCCGGATCCTGGGCGGCCGCGCCGTGGCGGGCGGCATGCCCCGCTACAAGTACGTGGCCAACCGCGCGCTCACCTTCGTCCAGAACCTGCTCGCGGGGGCCAAGCTATCCGAATACCACACCGGCTACCGGGCCTTCTCGCGGCGGGTGCTCGAGGATCTTCCGCTGCTCGAGAACTCGGACGACTTCGTCTTCGACAACGAGATGCTCGCCCAGATCCTCCACCGCGGCTACGCGATCGGGGAGATCAGCTGCCCGGCTGCCTATTTCGAGGAGGCCTCGTCCATCGATTTCCGGCGCTCGGTCCGCTACGGCCTCGGCGTGCTCCGGGTCTCGGCCCAGCTCTTCCTCGCCCGGCGCGGCCTCGCCCATCCCGCGATCCTGTCCGAGCAGGGCCGGCGGCTCGACCCGGCGAAGCCGACCCGCGGCGTGGCGCGCTTCGGGCCCGAGGGCCCGGCTAGGAGCCGGGCGGAATCGGGGCCCCCGGCGGCGGCGACGGAAGGCGGCGCGGGAGATCGGCGAGTGCCCGGAGGTACTGGGTGAGGCAGTGCATCAGGCTCTGGTGCACGTCCTCGACCACGCCGTAGTCGTTCGAGGGGACGTGCACCACGTGATCGGCGAGCCGCGCGAGGAGGCCGCCGTCGAAGCCGACGAAGGCGATGGTGGGCACGGCCCGCGCCCGCGCGAGGCGACAGGCATCGACCACGTTGGGCGAGTTTCCGCTGCTGCTCACGAACAGCGCCGCGTCGCCCGGGCGGAGGTAGTAGCGGAGCTGCTCGCGGAAGACGTCGCGATAGGCCAGGTCGTTGGCCAGCGCCGTCATCATCGCCGCGTTGGACGAAAGCGAGATCGCCCGGAGGCTCCGGCCGGAGCGACCACGGGCGCCCTTGGTCGCGTCGCAGACGAGGTGTTCGCAGATGGCAGCGCTTCCGCCATTTCCCGCCACGTAGAGGGTCCCCCCGCGGGTGCGGACGCCCTCGAGCAGCTCGGCGATCCGGCGCAGGGGGCGCCGGTCGAAGCCCGCCAGGGCGGCGCCGAGCCGCTGGTAGTAATCGTCGAAGAAGCGCTCCGGGTCCATCCCGCCCCCTCCTCCGGGAAAGGCGCCAGTTCGGCCTAAGGCTGCTTCGGCCACCTGCCGATCGGACCTGAGCCGGATTCGCGAGTGGGCGGGCGACCCCGGCCCCCCTTCTGCGCGTGCCCTGCGGCACGGCGCGGGGGCGGGCCCGCGTCCTCCCGGGAGAGCGAGATGCACGATCCCGCGATCGAGCCGGGGACCACCGTCGTGCTCGGGAGCAACTCCTTCTCCGGCGCGTGGTACGTCGAACATCTGCTCCGGGAGGAGCCGGAGGAGCGCGTGGTGGGGGTGAGCCGCTCGGCCGAGGTGGAGCCGCCCTTCCGCCCCTACTCCCGCGAGCCCGGGGGCCGCTTCGAGTTCGAGCGCCTCGACCTCGGCCGCGAGGTCCCGCGGGTCGCCGAGCTGATCGGCGACCTCCGCCCGCAGCGGGTGGTGAATTTCGCGGCGCTCTCCATGGTCGCCGAGAGCTGGGCGAATCCCGGGGACTGGTTCCGTACCAATGCCCTCGCCGTGGCCGAGCTCGCGCACCGCATCCACCGGGTGCCGGGCATCCACCGCTTCGTGCAGATCTCGACCCCCGAGGTCTACGGGAGCCGCACCGAGCCCACCCCGGAGAGCGGCGAGCTCGCGCCCTCCACCCCCTACGCGGCCTCGAAGGCCGCGGCCGACCTGGCCCTCCACGCCTATTTCCGCACCCACGGGTTCCCGGTGGTCACCACCCGCGCGGCCAACGTCTACGGCCCCTGCCAGCGGCCCTACCGGATCCTGCCCCGGGCGGCGATCGCGGCACTCGGGGGTCCGCCCCTCGAGCTCGAGGGAGGCGGCCGCGCCCGGCGCTGGTTCATCCACATCCGGGACGTGGCCCGCGCCACGGCGGCACTCGCCCGGCGCGGGCGGCCCGGCGAGGTCTACCACCTCGCCACCCCGGGCGGGGGCACCTCGATCCGGGAGCTCGTCGAGCGGGTACTCGCCCGGGCGGGCCGCCGCTTCGAGCAGTGCGTGCGGGTGGTGGCCGACCGCCCGGGGCAGGACGCGGCCTACGCGCTGTGCGCCGACAAGGTCCGGCGCGAGATCGGCTTCGTGCCCCGGATCTCCCTCGACGAGGGCATCGCGGAGGTGGTGGCCTGGGTGGAGAAGGAGCGGGAGGCCCTTCTCCGCCACCCGCTCCGCTACCGGCACGACGCCTAGGGAAGCCGCACGGGGGCGGCTAGGCTTGCCCCCATGCGGATCGCCACCTGGAACGTGAACGGCCTGCGGGCCCGGCTCGACTACGTCTGCGACTGGCTCCGGACGCGGCGGCCGGACGTGGTGGCGTTGCAGGAGCTCAAGGCCACAGACGAACAATTCCCGCACGAGCCGCTGCTCGAGGCGGGCTACCACGCCTCGGTCCACGGCCAGAAGGCGTGGAACGGCGTGGCCGTCCTCGGCCGGGAGCCGCCCGAGCGGGTGGAAGCCGGGCTGCCCGGGCACGAAGAGCTCGGCGCCCGCCTGCTCTCCGCCGAGGTCGCCGGTCTCGAGATCCTCTCGGTCTACGTGCCGAACGGAAAACGCGTCGACCATCCCGACTTCCGGCGCAAGCTCGCCTTCTTCGACGCGCTCGCGGAGCACCTCCGGCCGGCGGTCGCGGCGGGCGGGCCGCTGGTGCTCGCCGGCGACCTCAACGTGGCGCCCACGGCCCTCGACACCTGGGACGAGGAGGGCCACCGCGGCCGCATCTTCCACACCGAGGAGGAGCGGAATCGGTTCCGGAAGCTCACGGCACTCGGGCTCGTCGACCTGTACCGGGCCCGGCATCCGCAGGGACGGGAGTTCACGTGGTGGGACTACCGCGGGGGCGCCTTCCACCGCGGATTCGGCCTCCGCATCGACTTCCTGCTCGCCAGCCCCGCAGTCGCCGAGCGGGTCCGCGAGGTCACCGTGGACCGCGACTTCCGCAAGAAGCGGGAGGGCCTCGCGCCTTCCGACCACGCGCCGGTGATCGCCGACCTCGAGGACGGCTGAGGGGCGCCCCGGAGCGGGAGGCCCGACGGGCGTTCAAGTTCCCACCTCCGAACGCCGAAGCCCTGCCCGTGAACTGCCGGTGGCGGACAGGAAGCGGGCCGTGGGCGCGATCCTGATCGCCGGCGCCGGGGGCTTCGTCGGTGCCCGGCTCGCGGCCGATCTGCGCGCGGCGGGCATCCCGGTGGTGACGGCGGGCCGCGGGCACGGCCTGGACCTGTGCTTCGACCTCCACGACGAACCGGGCCGCCTCCTGCGGGCCCTTCCCCGCCCGGTGGACGACGCGGTGGTCGCATGCGGGATCGCCTCGGTCGATGCGTGCTCCCGGGAGCCCGCCCGCGCCCGCCTCGTCAACGTCGAGCGGACCCGGATCCTCCTGGCCGCCCTCCTCGAGCACGGCATTCGGCCCATCTTTCTCTCGAGCGACCTGGTCTTCGGGGACGGTGCGCTGCCCCACCGCGAGGGCGCCCCCCGGCGCCCGCTCTGCGCCTACGGGCGTTTCAAGGCGGAGATCGAGGACTTCCTGTGGCGGACGGGACGTCCCGCGGTGGTGATCCGCGCGGCCAAGCTCGTGAACCCCGCGGATCCGACGCGCTGCCCCCTGGTGACGCTCGCCCGCCGCGCGCGAGCCGGCCTTCCCGTCCGGGCGGCCCGCGACCAGTGGATCACACCGACCTTCTGCGGGGATCTGTCGCGACTGATCCGGACCCTTCTCCCGCGTCCGGGTTCCCATCTCGTCCACGTCGCCGGTGACACCCCGACCACCCGCTTCGCGCTCGCCCACCTCGTCGCCGGGCGGGCGGGGCACCCGGAGGCCGTCCGCGGCTGTGGCCTCGCCGAGCTCCGGCTTCCGGCGGAGCGGCCCCGGAACGCCCGGCTCGACAACCGCCGGCTTCGGGAGGTCTACGGCGTGGCGCCGACGGCCCTCGGCGAGCTGCTCCGGAGTGCCCTCGAGGCAGCCGGCGGGTCCCGGATCCCCGGCCCGAGGGGCCGGGCCCGCACCCTGCGCCCGCCGCCTGCGGCGGCGGCCGGCTGACGAGGATCGCGTGGCCGAGATCGACCTGATGGACCGCTACCCGAGGTCGCAGCGACCGATCGAGGAGCGGGCGCGGCAGATCACCGACGCCCACCGGGCCATCGCCCGGCGCTTCGACCGGGAGTTCTTCGACGGCGACCGGCTCACCGGCTACGGCGGCTACCACTACCATCCCCGCTTCTGGACCGGCACGGTCGAGCGCTTTCGGGACCACTACGGGATCCGCCCGGGGTGGCGCATCCTCGACGTCGGCTGTGCCAAGGGCTTCCTGGTCCACGACCTGCGGCGCCTGATTCCCGGCGTCGACGTGCGCGGAGTGGACATCTCGCGCTACGCCCTCGCCCACGCCCACCCCGAAGCCCGTCCCTTCCTCGGCCAGGCGGACTGCCGGAAGCTCCCCTTCGACGACGATTCCTTCGATCTCGTCATCTGCATCAACACGGTGCACAACCTCGAGCGCAGCGAGTGCGTCGAGGCCGTGCGGGAGATCGAGCGGGTCTCGGCCCGCCACGCCTACCTGGTGGTGGACGCCTACCGGAACGAGGAGGAGCGGAGGCGGCTTTTCATGTGGAACCTGACGGCCCGGACGATCCTGCACACCGCCGAGTGGAAGGGCCTCTTCCGGGAGGCCGGCTACACCGGCGACTACAGCTGGTTCGCCCCATGAGCCCCGGCGGCCCCACGCTCACCTGCCGCGGGGCGATCCTCTGGGAGCCGGGGCGCCCCCTCGTCGTGGCCGAGGCGCTCGAGGTGCCCCCGCCCGGCCCGGGCCAGGTCCGGGTCCGGGTGAGCCACGCGGGCGTGTGTCGCAGCCAGCTCCTCGAGGCGCGGGGGCAGCGGGGCCGGGACCCCCACCTCCCCCATCTCCTCGGCCACGAGGGCACGGGCACCGTGGTCGACGTGGGGCCAGGCGTGACCCGGGTGGCCCCGGGCGACCGCGTCGTCCTCACCTGGCTGCGCTGCCGCGGGGCCGACCCGCCGGGGGCCTGCTACCGGTACCGGGGCACCGCGATCCGCTCCGGAAGGGTCACCACGTGGAGCGACCTCACGGTGGTGGCCGAAAGCCGCTGCGTGCCCTGCCCGCCCGGCCTTCCCCCGGAGATCACGCCCCTTTTCGGCTGCGCCCTGCTCACGGGCAGCGGCCTCGTGCGCAATCTGCTCCGGCCCCGCCCCGGCCAGAGCCTGGCCGTCTTCGGGCTCGGAGGGGTCGGGCTCTCGGCCCTGCTCGCGGCGCGGCTCGCCGGCTGCCGCCCGCTCATCGGCGTCGACCCCGAACCCGGCAAACGCGAACTCGCCCGCGCCCTCGGCGCCACCCACGTCCTCGACCCGGCCGCGGGGCCGATCGCGGAGCAGATCGAGGCCGTCACCGGCTCCCGGGGACTCGACTTCGCCGCCGAGGCCACCGGAAGCGCCCGGGGCATCGAGGCGGCCTTCCGGTCGGTCCGGCCGCGGGGTGGTGTCTGCGCCTTCGCCAGCCACCCCCCCCACGGCGAACACCTCGAGATCGACCCCTTTCTGCTCCTGGAAGGACGGCGCCTGCTCGGAACCTGGGGAGGGGACGGCGACGCCGAGCGGGAGATCCCGGAGCTCGCGGAGCTCTACACGGGCGCCGGCCTCCCGCTCGAGCGCCTGGTGACGGCCCCCTATCCCCTCTCCGCGATCAACGAGGCGCTCGCCGACCTCGAGGCCGGCCGGATCCCCCGGGCCCTCCTCCGCCTTTCCGGGGACCCGGCCCCGGCCCGCGCAGACGGGGCCTGATCCCCCCGGGCCTCCGCGGTCGGGGCCTTCCTCCCAGAAACTGCTCAAGTCTCCACCCCGGCAACCGATCCGGTCCGGCGAGGCCCCCGTGCCGGACGCCCCCGGACCGCGGGAGGAGGGGAGGATTCGTGGGCGATCCCTTTGCCATCGATGGCCACAAGCTCATGTACCACCCGGAGCGGGTGGCCGCGTGGCAGGCCGCCGGAGACGACTGGGAGCGGGTCCGGCGCATCTATCCGATCTACGTGGAGGTCGCGCCCGTGGGCGCCTGCAACCACCGGTGCACCTTCTGCAGCGTCGACTACATCGGATACGTGAAGCGCCGCCTGCCCGAGGACGTCCTCTGCGAGCGCCTGGCCGAGATGGCCGGACTCGGCGTGCGCTCGGTGATGTTCGCCGGTGAGGGAGAGCCCCTCCTCCACCCCCGGATCGGAACCATCGCCGCCCGCGCCGCCGCCGCCGGCCTCGACGTGGCCTTCACCACCAATGGCGTCGCCCTCACCGATCGCTTCCTCGAGGAGGCCCTCGCCGCCACCACCTGGATCAAGGTCTCCCTGAACGCCGGCAGCCGCGAGACCTACGCGCGCATCCACCAGACCGAGGCCCGCGATTTCGACCGCGTGATCGAGAATCTGCGCCGGGCGGTTCGACACCGAGAAGTGACGAAGGCGGACTGCACCCTCGGGGCCCAGTGCCTGCTCCTCCCGGAGAACGCGGAGGAGATCGAGGATCTCGCCCGCCTCTGCCGGGACGAGCTCGGCATCGACTACCTGGTGGTCAAGCCCTATACGCACAACCCGGCCGGGCTCACGCGCCGCTACCGCGACCTCGACTACCGCCGTTACGCCGACCTCGGAACGCGGCTGAGACCGCTCTCCACCGATCGCTTCCACGTGATCTTCCGGGAGCGGACCCTGCGCCACTACCTCGAGGATGCCTCCGCCCGCTACCCCGTCTGCGGCGCCACGCCCTTCTTTGCCGCGAGCGTGATGGCCGACGGCTCCGTCTACAGCTGCCAGGCCCACCTCCTGAACCCCCGCTTCCGCCTCGGCAACCTCCTCGAGCACTCCTTCCGGGAGATCTGGGAGGGTGAGGGCCGGCGCGCCAACTGGCTCTACGTCCGCAAGGAGCTCGACCTCGGCACCTGTCGCCGCAACTGCCGCATGGACAAGGTCAACCGCTACCTCGATCGGCTCCGCCGGGATCCGGTGCCGCACGTCAACTTCATCTGATCCGGGGGAAGCGTGCCCGACGCCATCATCACCACGGTCGAGGGTCTCGGAGACCTCGCCCTCGAGGCGCGCCGCGCGGGTCGGCGCATCGTGCTCTGCCACGGCACCTTCGACCTCCTCCACATGGGTCACATCCGCCACCTCAAGCGCGCGCGCCGCGAGGGAGACGTCCTCTTCGTCAGCATCACGGCCGACGGCCACGTGAACAAGGGACCCGGGCGCCCCGTCTTCTGCCAGGAGATGCGAGCCGAATGCCTGGCCTCCCTCGCCTGCGTCGACGCGGTGGCCGTCCACCACGGCCCCACCGGTGTGGAGGTGATCGAGGCCGTCCGGCCGGACGTCTACGCGAAGGGAAGCGACTACCGCGACCCCGCCGCCGATCTCACCGGCAACATCGAGCGGGAGCGGGAAGCGGTGGAGGCGGTCGGAGGCCGCATCGTCTTCACCGACGAGATCGCATTCAGCTCGACCCGGCTGCTGAACGAGCACTTCGGCATCTTCCCGCCCCGAACCCGCCACTTCCTCGAAGGCATGCAGCGCCGCTACGGCGCCGCCCGCATCATCGAGCAGCTCCGGGCCCTGCGCCGGCTGCGGGTGCTCGTCGTCGGAGACACCATCATCGACGAGTACCACTACACCACGCCGCTCGGGCAGCCCGGCAAGGGCTACGGCCTTGCCGTCCGCCTGAACGCCGCGGAGCGCTTCGCCGGGGGGGCCGTGGCGGTGGCCAACCACCTCGCCTCCTTCGCCGGATCGGTCACCCTGGCCACGGGCCTCGGCGCGCTCGGAAGCCACGAGGGTTTCGTGCGCGAGCGGCTGCTCCCGGGCGTGGAGCCGCGTTTCTTCTACTCCCGGCGCAACAGCACGCTCGTCAAGCGGCGCTTCGTGGACGGCGACCTGAACAAGCTCTTCGAGATCTACCTCCGGGAGGGCGACGACGGCGATCCCGCCCAGGACGCCGATGCCGCGCGCTACCTCGCCGGCGAGGCGGGCCGCTTCGACCTGGTGGTGGTGCCGGATTTCGGAAACGGCTTCGTGGGCCCGCGGATGGTCGACGCGCTCTGCGACGCGAGCCCCTACCTCGCCGTCAACACCCAGATCAACAGCGGGAACCGCGGCTACCACACCATCCACCGCTACCCCCGCGTGGACTTCGTCTCCCTGAACGAACCCGAGCTCCGGCTCGCCGCCCACAACCGCTCGGACCCGGTCGACGTCCTCGCCGAACGGATCGGATCGAAGCTCGGCTCCCGGGCCGTGGCCACGACCCTCGGCACCGAAGGACTCCGGGTTCTCGACCGCGCCCGCGACGAAGTGACCCACGTGCCCGCCCTGTCCACCTCCGTCGTGGACCGGATCGGAGCCGGAGACGCCTTCCTCTCCCTGGCCTCGCTCTGCCTTCGGGGCGGGATGCCCACCGAGCTCGCCGCCTTCGTCGGCGGTGCCGCGGCGGCCCTCGCCGTCCAGGTGGTCTGCAACCGGGAGCCGGTGGGCCCGGTGAAGCTCTTCAAGTACCTGAGCACCCTGCTGCGCTGGGGTTCGGATTGACCGCAGACGACCGGGCTCTCTACCGCTCGATGCTCCTGATCCGCCGCCTCGAGGAGGCGCTGGCCCGGCGCTACCCCGAGCAGGAGATGCGCTGCCCGATGCACCTGTGCATCGGGCAGGAGGCCTGCGCGGTGGGCGTCTGCTCGGCGCTTCGCCCCGGCGACCGGGTCTTCGGCGCCCACCGGGCCCACGGCCACTACCTCGCCCTCGGCGGCCACCCGGGGCGGCTCGTGGCCGAGCTCTACGGGCGGGCGAGCGGCTGCTCGGGCGGTCGGGGAGGTTCGATGCACCTCACCGACCCGGCCGCGGGCTTCGTGGCGTCGACCCCCATCGTGGGCGGCACCGTCCCGCTCGCGGTCGGGGTGGCGCTCGCCGAGTCCATGCGTGGGGGCCACGGCGTCGCCGTGTGCTTCTTCGGCGACGGTTGTTTCGAGGAAGGGGTGGTGCACGAGTCGATGAACTTCGCGGCCCTTCGCCGTCTGCCCGTGCTCTTCGCCTGCGAGAACAACGGCTGGGCGGTGAACACACCCCTCCGGGAGCGGCAGCCGGAGCGGCGCCTCGCCGACGTCGCGCGAGCCCACGGCCTCGCGGCGCGGGAAGCCGACGGCAACGACGTCTTCGGGGTCCGGGAGGCCGCCCGGGAGCTGGTGGACCGCGCGCGCGCGGGAGGGGGGCCGGCCTTCCTCGAGCTCCGCACCACCCGCCTCACGGAGCACTGCGGGCCCGGCTCGGACGAGCCCCTCGGGCTTCGGCCGACCTCGGAGTTCGAGGCGATGCGGCGCAACTGCCCGCTCGCGCGGGCCCGGGCCGAGCTGCTCGGTCGCCGGGCAGCCGACCCGGAGTTCTTCGAGGCGGTGGAGGAGGAGGTGGCGGCCGCCGTGGAGGAAGCCTTCGCCTTTGCCGAGGCGTCGCCGGTGCCACCGCCCGAGCCGCCTGGGACCGGCCTCCGTGCCGCCTGAGGCCGCGATGAGCCGGCGGAGCTACGCCAACGCCCTCGCCGAGGCCCTCGCCACGGCCATGGAGCGGGATCCGGCCGTCTTCGTCGTGGGAGAGGGCGTTCCCGACCCCGGGGCGATCTTCGGGACGACCCGCGGTCTGCGGGAACGATTCGGCGCCGACCGGGTGCAGGACATGCCCATCTCCGAAGGGGCGATGACCGGCGTCGCCATCGGCGCGGCGCTCGCGGGGCTCCGTCCCGTGATGGTCCACCAGCGGATGGACTTCCTCCTCCTCGCCCTCGACCAGCTCCTCAACAACGCCGCCAAGTGGCGCTACATGTTCGGCGGGCGTTTCTCCGTGCCGCTCACCGTCCGGGCCATCGTGGGGCGCGGGTGGGGCCAGGGCCCGCAGCACTCGCAGAGCCTGCAGGCGCTGCTCGCCCACGTTCCCGGGCTCGAGGTCGTGCTCCCGGCCACGCCGGCGGACGCGCGCGGCATGCTGCTCGCCGCCATCGAGGACCCGGACCCCGTGGTGGTCGTGGAGCACCGATGGCTCTACGGCCTCGAGGAGCCCATTCCGACCGCGCCGGAGGCGCTGCCGCTCCGGGGCGCGCGGATCCGTCGGGCGGGGCGCGACGCCACGCTCGCGGCCTTCTCGTACATGGTGGTCGAGGCGCTCGAGGTGGCCGAACGGCTCTCGCCCCTCGGCATCGAGCTCGAGGTGGTCGACCTCCGCTGCGCGAGCAGCCTCGACCTCCCGACCCTGCTCGGCTCGGTGCGACGCACGCGCCGCCTGTGCGTGCTCGACACGGCTTGGACCGCCTTCGGCGTCTCGGCCGAGGTCGTGGCCGCCGTGACGGAGCACGCACTCGGCGCCCTGGCGGCGCCACCGGTGCGGATCGGCTTGCCGCGGGGCTACCCGGCCACCTCGCCCCACCTCTCCGCCGGCTTCTATCCCACCCCGGAGACCATCGCCGCCGCCGTCCTCGATCTGGTGGGAGCGGCGGATCGCAGCATGCGCCGGGAGGCGCTCCGGCGCTGCCGGCGGAGGACTCCGGGAGACGTGCCCCACGCGAGCTTCTCGGGTCCCTTCTGACCATGGAGCGCCTGCGGCTCACCGTCGTGATCGCGAACCTCGATCACGGAGCGCTGCTCGAGGAGGCGGTCCCGGCCCACCTGGCGCAGAGCCGCCCTCCCGACGAGATCCTGCTCATCGACGATGGCTCCACGGACGACAGCCCGGAGCGGATCGAGCGGCTCGCACGGCGTGACCCGCGCATCCGGTGGCGCCGCAACCGCTGCAACCTCGGTCCCCTCGTGACCTACAACGACGCGGCACGCGAGGCGCGGGGAGACCTGCTCTACTTCTCCGCCGCCGACGACCTCCCGCTTCCGGGCTTCTACGAACGCACGGTGCGCCTGCTCGAGCGTCACCCCCGGGCGGGACTCGCCGTGGCGGACTACCTCTGGCTCAAGCCCAACCTCGAGACGCGCGAGCAATCCCTTCCCCTCCCGCGATCCGAGGCCTACTACGCGCCCGACGAGCTGGCCGCCCTCCTTCACGGGGAGTACCTGCCGAGCTTCGCGGCCGTGTTGCGGAAGGACGCCTTCCTCGCGGCCGGCGGCTACCGCCTGCCCCTCGAGGAGATCGCGGACTGGTTCCTCGTGCACACCCTCGCGCTGCGCCACGGGCTCTGCTACAGCCGCGGCCCCGGGATGGTCTGGCGGCTCTCCCTCGATTCCTGGAGCCGCCGGGAGTCGGCGGACCCGCGGCGCCGCCGGCGCAAGATCCACCACCTGCTGGGGCTGCTGCAGGAACCCGCGCAGCGGGACGTCCTGCCCCGATTCGTCCGGAGTGCCTCGCTCCTCCACGTGGCCGAGGACGCCGCCCTCGCCTTCCTCGAAGCGCCGGAGCTGTGGACGCCGGCGGCGCGACTGTTGGTGGAGCCCTGCCTGCGGGCCTTCGAGGCGCAGCGGGAGCGGGAGCGCCGGGCCGCGGGCCGCCTCGATCCGAGCCGGGAGCGCCCCGCGGGCGGTTTCGACTACCGGCACCTCTACCGGCCCGAGTACCTGCGCCCGCGGATCCGGGAGCTGGTGGAGGCCTTCCGGGCGCAGCGGAAGCGCGTGGTCCTCTTCGGCGCCGGCGAGCACACCACCACCCTCTTCCGGCTCACCGAGATCGCGCGGGCGGATCTCGTCGCCATCGCCGACTCGGCACCGCCGCTCCAGGGGGAGTGCCTCTTCGGGCTCCCCGTGGTGGCGCCCGAGGACATCGCGGCGCTTCGCGCCGACGTGGTGCTGATCTCGTCGGTCTCCGCCCAGGCCGAGATTCGGGCCACCCTGGCGGGGATCGACCTGGGCGGCGCCGAGGTCGTCGGGGTCTACCCCGACCACGAGGTGAAGCCGGCCGCGGAGCCGGCCCCGGGCAGCGTGGCGACGCGCGGCGCGTCGGGAACCGCGTCCTCCGCACCGCCCTCGGAGCCCGCACCCCCGGGCCGGTAGCCGCCGGGCACCCGGAACAGGTGCACATCGGCAC
>Ga0256839_1003753_pt1 | contig 15394 bp, 17 predicted proteins | sample 354166metaG_FD_185968 | JGI IMG/M metagenome (GOLD analysis project Ga0256839, IMG submission 185968) | Hydrothermal vent microbial communities from Mid Atlantic Ridge, Atlantic Ocean - 354-166 | ecosystem: Environmental > Aquatic > Marine > Hydrothermal vents | place: Atlantic Ocean: Mid... | reverse complement strand
TACCGTCGTTGACGATGGCACACTACCGGACCGTCGCGGCTCTATCAGTTTTGACGATGAGGGCACCCCAAGCCAAAGAAATGTGCTGATCGAAGACGGCATTCTCGTGGGCTATATGCAAGACCGCCAGAATGCCCGCCTGATGGGAGTGGAGGCCACGGGAAACGGGCGGCGGCAATCCTATGCCCACGCCCCCATGCCACGCATGACAAATACAATCATGGAAAGCGGCGAGGCCTCCCCCGAGGATGTGATCAAGGAGATAAAAGACGGGATCTATGCGGTGAATTTTTCTGGTGGGCAGGTTGATATTACCAATGGTAAATTCGTATTTAGCTGCACAGAGGCCTATAAGGTCGAGAATGGCGAAGTGAAATACCCAGTGAAGGGGGCAACGCTTATTGGTGACGGCCCCTCCGCCCTGCGCCAAGTGCGCGCCATTGGCAATGATAGCGCCATGGACCCAGGCATAGGTTCCTGCGGGAAAGCAGGCCAAACAGTGCCGGTGGGTGTGGGCCAACCAACGCTTCTGATTGGCGGGCTAACAGTGGGTGGCTCAGCGGGCTAAAAAACGTGCATCCAGCAGATGATCTCGGCATAATGGTTAGGTATGCTTCAAAACTAAAATCTCGTATCATTATGTTTTATCGACACTTTTTTCCGCAAAAACATAACTAGATTCCTAGGTATCTAGATACCTAGGAATCTACAATTTTCAGCGCTGAAAAAGCTTGGCGCCGCGCCAGCTAATCACCCCACCTAACGCATTGATTACCTCATTTTGGCAAAAGGAATGTAAAAATGTCCCGGATGGAAAGCCGTGTCGGGCGCGCAAACCCACGCAAATTCGCACATTGCCAGACGCGCCACCACCATTCGTTCGTTTACCTCCCGTTAACCATTTCCATGGCAAAAGGAGCTAATGAGCTATTCTGTTGCCCTTAGCCAAAAAATACCGCCCAATGCCCTCCCTAAATCCGAAGGTGAGGTCTTTGCTTGGCTCCGCCTCGCCCGCTCTCACCGTGTTGGCCCCAGCACTTTTATCCGGTTACTTCGGGAGCATGGCAGCGCTGAAGCCGCCCTTGCCGCCCTTCCCCAAGTAGCTGCGTCCGCTGGTGCCACAGGCTATGCGCCCTGCCGCCCCGAGCAGGTGAATGCCGAACTAGAAGCCGGTTTTAAGGCCGGAGCAGAGATTTTGTGCCTTGGCACCGCTGAATACCCGCCTCATCTTGCGCTCATTTCAGACCCGCCTCCGGTTCTCTGGGCCATTGGTGATTCTAGCCTTGCGCACCGCCCAACAGTGGGGCTGGTCGGCGCTCGTAATGCCTCTTCACTTGGTCAACGTATGGCTCGCATATTGGCAAAAGAACTGGGTGATGCTGGCTACATCGTTGCCTCGGGCCTCGCGCGCGGTATAGATACAGCGGCCCATCAGGCCAGCCTTGAAAATGGCACAATTGCGGTGCTGGCTGGCGGGGTGGATATCATTTATCCACGTGAAAACAAAGACCTGTGGGCGCAGGTTGCCCACCATGGGCTTGTGGTTTCTGAGGCTCCTATCGGCACGGCCCCCCAAGCCCGCCATTTTCCCAAGCGCAATCGGATCATCTCAGGCATGTCGCTTGGCATCGTGGTTATTGAAGGGGCTGCCAAATCTGGCTCCCTCATCACGGCCCGCAATGCATTAGACCAAGGCCGAGAGGTCATGGCTGTGCCTGGTTCTCCGCTGGACCCGCGCGCCACAGGCTGTAACATGCTTTTACGTGACGGCGCCGGGTTAGTGCGCTCTGGCACAGATGTGCTTGAGTATCTGGAAGGCCCCGCACAAAACCTGATGGATTTTTCGGCTTCGGTTCAAACGCCAGCGGTATCACCTCAACAAAAAGATGAGCCAAGCGTGCCAGCACACATTCCAACAAGCCTTAAGGCGCTCCTGAGTGCCGCGCCCATCCCCGAAGATACGCTCATCCGCGAATCCGGCCTTGCAACACCTAAAGCCATGGAGCTGATCTTTGATCTAGAAATGGCTGGAGAAATCACTCGCCATCCCGGCGGCATGCTTTCACTCACGCCATAATACCCCGCCACAAGTGCCGCCGTTGCCGCGCGGCGCGGGCGCAATGCTGCAAAATATACCGATCTCGGACGTGCCGCCACCGCCTGCCACTGCCACCCGCGCAAACCCTTTGACGCGGCCCCAAAGCCCCCCTAGCGTGGCCCCTGAAAAGGAGCCGCACATGACTGAGTCCATCACCACCCACCAAGCCGCCGACGATACCCGAAACCAGCACATCCTCATTTATGTAAATGGCCAGCTTACGCCCCGTGCTGAGGCCAAGGTTTCAGTTTATGATAGCGGCTTTATGCTCGGCGATGGTATTTGGGAGGGCCTCCGCTTGCACAATGGCAAATGGGCCTTTCTTGATGAGCATATAGACAGGTTATTCGAGGCCTCCAAGGCGCTTGATCTTAATATCGGCATGAGCCGTGAAGGCGTGATCGCCGCTTTGGAAGCCACCCGCCAAGCCAACAATATGCAGGGCAACACCCATGCCCGCCTCATGGTCACCCGCGGTGTCAAATCCAAACCGTTCCAGCACCCCGCGCTTTCAAAATCCGGCCCGACCATGGTGATTATCTGCGAGCATTCCACGCCCGCAATCCCCCGCCCCATCCGCCTTGCCACTGTGCCCCACATGCGCGGCTTGCCGATGACGCAAGACCCCAAGCTCAACTCGCATTCCAAGCTCAACTGCATTCTGGCCTGCATTGCCGCCGAAAAGGCGGGGGCCGACGAGGCCCTGATGCTTGACGTAAACGGCTTTGTGAACACCACCAACGCCTGCAACTTTTTCATCGTCCGCAAGGGCGAGGTTTGGACAAGCACCGGCGATTATTGCATGAACGGCATCACCCGCCAAAAGGTCATTGATCTTTGCCGCGCCGATGGCATTCCGGTCTATGAGCGCAATTTCTCGCTGGTTGATACCTACGGTGCCGATGAAGCCTTCCTCACTGGCACTTTTGGGGCACAAACCCCTGTGGCCTCGCTTGATGGCCGCCCTATCGGCAGGGGAGGCCTTGGCCCCATTACCCCCCGCATTCGCGCCCTCTACAAAACCCTGATCGAACAGGAAACCACCTGATGCGCATCGCCATGTGGTCCGGCCCTCGCAATCTTTCCACTGCGATGATGTATGCCTTTGGCAACCGCCCCGATACTGCCGTTTGGGACGAGCCGTTTTACGCCGCCTACCTTGCGGTCACGGGGTTAGACCACCCGATGCGGGCCGAAATCCTGAAAGCCGGAGACCCCGACCCAAAGCGCGTCGCCACCCGCTGCCTTGGCCCCATACCGGAAGGTAAATCGGTGTTTTTCCAAAAACACATGACCCACCACATGCTGCCGGATTTCCCGCTCGGCTGGCTTGAAAACGCCACCAGCATCTTCCTCATCCGCCGCCCCGACCGCGTGATCGCCAGCTACCACGCCAAGCGCGAAAACCCAACGCTAGATGACCTAGGCTTCCGCCAACAAGCCGACATTTACGCGCGCCTCAACGCCCAAAACCCCGTGGTCATTGATTCCGACGACATCCTCAAAGCCCCCGATCCAGCGCTGCGCGCCCTCTGCAAAGCCATCAACCTGCCCTTCTCTCCCGCCATGCTCCACTGGCCCAGCGGCGGCCATGCGGATGACGGGGCATGGGCCAAGCATTGGTATGGCTCTGTCCACCACTCTACCGGCTTCACCAAAAGGGTTTCGCCACCCCCAAAGCTAACAACCGAAGGCGCAACGCTTTGCAAACAAGCCCAGCCCTATTATGACCAACTCTCACAGCACCGGTTACAATTTCAAAGTCACTAAGCACACAGCCTCGCCCCATCCCCGCCGAGCGTAGCGAGGCCATAGCCCGTAAGGGCCTTCGTTTTTGCCTGCAAAAACCCGCCTTTGCCGAGCGGGGGGAGGCGCGCAATTTCAGCCACAAATGCTGGCATCATGGCCTCCCCGAAGCAAAGGCGCGCTTTGCTCGAAACAAGGCACCTCGCCAGCAGGTTACCCTCCGTCCATGCCGTGTTGCGGCGCAACGAGGCACGAGCGTTTGGGCGGTGGCCTCGCTACGCTCGGCGGGCACTGCGCATAAAGAAAGGCCCCCGAAAATGCGGGGGCCTTCAATAGCATTCTTAGTGGTTTATTCCGCCAAAGTCAGCGCCACAAACCGGCCAGAGCCGCCCGAGCGCACCAAGAGCAGGATGGACCTGCGCCCCGCATCGCGCGCGGCTTCGATCCGGTCCACCACGTCTTTTGGCAGTTGGACTGGGTTTTGCGAAACTTCCATTATCACATCCCCCGGGCGCAATCCTTTTTCAGCGGCTTGCGAGCCTTCGTCAACCTCCAGAATAACCACACCGTCGGTTTCGGAGTTGATCATAAACCGCTCACGATACTCGGTTGTCATTTGGCCCAAAAGAAGCCCTTGGATAGAAAATTGTGGCGCTTCTGCCGGCTCCAAAGTGGGGCCACCATCAGCCGAGGCCAGCACAGCCTCTTCCAAACGGCCAAGCGTTACCAGCAAAGTTTCAGTGCCACCATCGCGGAACACAACCACGCGCACGCTGGCCCCGACCGGCGCTTTAGCAACCAGCCGCACCAGCTCGCGGGTGCTATCCACCTCTTGCCCGTCAAAACGCAGAATCACATCGCCGGCTTGAATGCCACCATCAGCGGCAGGGCCATCGGGCACATCTGTCACCAGCGCGCCGCGTGGCGCGCCAAAACCATCAAGCGCCAAGGCGATATCCTCGGTAACTGTCTGAATACGCACACCCAGCCAACCACGGCGGGTTTCGCCAAATTGCTCTAGCTGTTCGGTTACACCGGCAACCACGTTAGACGCCATCGAAAACCCGATGCCAATAGAGCCACCACTGGGTGAGAGAATGGCCGTGTTAACGCCGACTACTTCGCCCTTCATATTAAACAACGGGCCGCCCGAGTTACCACGGTTAATGGCGGCGTCGGTCTGGATGAAATCATCATAGGAACCGGAAAGCTCGCGCCCACGGGCCGAAACAATACCGGCGGACACCGAAAAGCCTTGGCCCAGCGGGTTGCCAATGGCCAACACCCAATCGCCCACCCGCATTTCGTCTGAATTCCCAAAATTCACAAAGGGCAACGGGGCATCGGCTTCGATCTTTAGCAAAGCAATATCGGTGCGCTCATCGGTGCCAACCAGCGTTGCGGGCAGCTTTTCACCGCTTCTTAGCTCAATTTCGATCTCATCGGCGTCTTCGATCACGTGGTTATTGGTGACCACATAGCCATCAGCCGAGATAATAAAGCCTGAGCCAAGCGCAGTGCCACGGCGCTCAGGCGGGGGGTTATCGCCTCTGTTCCGGTCGGTAAACTCCTTAAACAGGTCATCAAACGGCGAGCCTTGCGGCGCGTTCAGCTCATCCCCCGGGCGGTTAATAACCGTCGATGTGGTGATATTTACCACCGCCGGGCTAACATCTGCCGCGAGGTCGGCAAAGCTGTTGGGCATATTTTGCGCGCGTGTTTCTTGCACAGCGGTTAGCATCATTGCTATGCTGGCCAGCAGCATCATCAGCATTCGGTTGCTGCGCGCCATCGGTTGTGCGCGCGTTTTAACTAAGTTCAATGCTCATTCCTCCAAATGATTAAGACAATAGGGCAATCGCCCTTGTGCTTCTATAAATGCAAATATACGTGGCCCGCTTCAAGGCGGCGGGGCTGAAAATATGTCAACACAATGTGATCTCGGCTGATTATCGCCGCACCTGCGCGCGTAAAGCAACCCCCAAGGCAATGAAACCCAACAAAAAAGAGACCAATGCAAGCACTGGTCCCTTAAATAAGCTATAGCAATTAACCAAAGCGGTTTTTGGCAACTATTGCGAGCTCTCCGCGCCCAACGGGTCAATAAAGTAGTTAAAGAACGGGCTATTTGGAGACAGCACCATAGTGGAGTTGCTGCCTTGTAAGGCTTGCTCATACGCGCTCAACGAGCGGTAAAAGTTAAAGAACTCTGCGTCTCGGCCATAGGCCTCGGCGTAAATCTGGTTCTTTTTAGCGTCGGCCTCACCCCGGATAATATCCGCATCTCGCTGGGCTTCAGACACCAATTCAAGTGATTGCCGGTCTGCGTTCGCCCGCACCACTTGTGCCGCTTCTTCGCCGCGCGCGCGCTCATCTGCTGCTTCCCGCTGGCGTTCAGCGCGCATCCGGTCAAAGGTTGCCGCAAGGTTTTGCTCTGGAAGGTCAGCGCGCTTGATCCGAACATCAATGATCTGGATACCCAAATCTCGGGAATCCGCGATGGCAGCATCCCGAATGCGGCCCATTAGGCCCGCGCGGTCTTCTGATAGAATAGCACCAGAATCAACCGAACCAAGCACATCACGCAACGCGTTCTCAACCAACCCGCTCAAACGGTCATTGGCAAAGCGAATACCGCCGGTGCCAACCGCTTGGCGGAATTGCACAACATCGACAATTTTATAGCGCACAAAGGCATCTACAAACAGGCGGCGGTCATCAGAGGGTGTGATCTCTTTTGGTTGAATATCGAGCGCTAGAATGCGGTCGTCATATTTTACCACCTCATCGAGGAAGGGGATCTTCCATGCGATTCCCGGCGCTTCCACCACGTCTTTTACATCACCAAACCGCAACACCAGCGCCTTTTCGCGCTCGTCCACCACAAAGACGGAGGATAACAGAAGGAACACAGCCACGATCAAACCGATCGCAATAATAGGTAGCTTTTTCATTAGTTCGACCCTCCGCTCGTTAACTGATTAAGCGGCAGGTATGGCACCACGCCCTGCCCGCCCGAGGCTTCGTCAATAATCACTTTATCAATGTCCCCCAGCACACGCTCCATGGTTTCAAGGTAAAGCCGCTGGCGGGTCACCTCTGGCGCTTTAGCGTATTCGTCATAAACCGCAATAAAGCGGCTCGCCTCACCTTGCGCGATGTTGACCACCTGCGCGCGGTAGCCTTCGGCCTCTTGCAGCAATTGCGCAGATTGGCCACGCGCTTGCGCTAGCACTTGGTTGGCATAAGCGTCCGCCAGTTTTTCTTTGGTATCGCGCTCTTGCTCGGCAGCTTGCACATCGCGGAAAGCGTTAATAACTTCGCTTGGGGCTTCTGCTTTTGAAAGGTTGAGCCGCACAATGCTGACGCCGCTATCATAGCTATCAAGCGTGGCTTGAATAATGCCCTCAACTTCGTCAGAAATCAGGCCACGATCGGTGTTTCTGATGGTCGCAAGCTTTGAGCGCCCAATAACTTCACGCATGGCGGATTCTGACACCGCAACAATGGTTTCAGCCGGGTTTTCGAGGTTAAACAAAAAACGATCCGGCTGGGTGATGTTCCAAACGACTTGAAAGTCGATATCCACAATATTTTCGTCACCCGTGAGCATAAGCCCTTCTGAGCCGCGACCAGAACCACCCAAGCCAATGCTTTCGGTGCGTTCCAGCTTAATTTCCACAATTTCGGCTGTGACCAGTGGCCAAGGCGCAAAGTTAAGGCCCGGGTTGCCGGTTTTGGTGTATTTACCCAAAAACAACTCAACTGATTGCTCGCCAGGGTTAACCTTATAAAAGGAATTATAGCCCCAAAGCGCGACCAGCGCGAGCGCAATTAAGGCGTAGCCGCCTTTGCCTATGCCGCCGCCATCTGCGCCGCCACGGCCACCATTGCCGCCACCCATAATATCTTTGATTTTTTCTTGGCCTTTGCGCATTAGCTCATCAATGTCAGGCACAGGCTGAGGGCCACGGTTTGGTGGGCGCTGGCCCTTGTTTTTGTCATCGTCACCACGGTCGCCACCGCCGCCGCCCCAAGGGCCACCGGAATTGCTGTTATAAGGCATAGGCCAAGTTATCCTTTGAAAGGTTCATACTGCCCTTGGAACTGTTCACTTTGGGGCAAAATGTCAAGGCTTCGAGGGGCTAAAAACCAAAAAGGAGCGCTAAAAGCGCCCCTTTCCATATTTTCATGAATTAAATGCCGGTAACAACAACGTTGTTATTTGGCTCAAGCTGGATGGTGCCTTGTTTTTTGATATGGTTTTCCACCACATCCCAAATCGGCTCACCCGGCGCGCCGCCTTCAGCCACGCTTGCCCAGCCAGACACGATATAGGTTTTGTCGGCTTCAATCTTTTCGCCGGTTTTAAGCATGGTCATATTGGTCAGCCGCTCGCCTTGAGGCTTGCTGATATCCATATGGTAGCCCATGCCGCCCACCCGCACCATATCACCGCCTTGCTGGTAATAGGGGTCAGGGTTAAACAGGTTATCGGCCACATCCTCCAAAATCAGCTTTATGGTTTCGCCGGTCATTTCTGAGCGATAGGTGTTGGGGTAGTTCATGCCGGTGCAGTTAAACAGGTCTTCGCGGGTAATGTCATCGCCCGGGATCAGGCTCGGACCCCAGCGGAAACCGGGGCTGAGGGCGATATCGGCGTCATTTTCAGAGATCAGCGCATTGCAGATCAGGTCATCCCATGTGCCGTTGAAATTGCCACGGCGGTAAAGCTCGCTATCGGTGGTGCCCAGCACCTCAGACAGTTCGGCTTCATAAGGCGCGCGCTGCTCGTCGATCAGTTTGGCCATGTCGGCATCCGGCTCGATCACATCCGAGAAGATCGGGATCAGCTTATGAGCAAAACCCATAATCCGGCCGTTTTGCACATCCATATCAAGCCGCGTGATAAATTTGCCGTTAGAACCCGAAGCAATCAGCATGGTCTCCCCGACCATCACAGGCTCTGGCAGCGCATCATGGGTGTGCGCGGTCAGGATCACATCAATGCCGGTTACTTTGCTGGCCATCGAGCGGTCCACGTCAAAGCCGTTATGGCTCAGGCACACCACCAGTTCAGCGCCCATGGCCTTCACTTCGTCAACCATGTCCTGCATGTGCTGGTCACGGATGCCGAAGGAGTATTCAGGGAACATCCAACCCGGATTGGCGATCGGCATATAGGGGAAGGCCTGCCCGATAACAGCGATTTTTATGCCGCCACTCTCGTAAAACTCATAGGGCTTGAAGTCCTCTGACGGCTCCTCCCATTCTTTGTCAAAAATGTTCTGGCCGAGACCGTCGTAGTTTACTTCGCTCATAATCTCGCGCACCCGCTCGGAGCCAAGGGTAAATTCCCAGTGGAAGGTCATGGCCTCGGGCTTCAGCGCGTTCATCACGTTCACCATGTCTTGGCCCTGCGTCATTTGCGAAGTGTAGCTGCCCTGCCATGTGTCGCCGCCATCCAGCAGCAAAGCATCTGGCCGGTCGGCGCGGATTGAATTGATAACGGTGGCGCAGCGGTCTAGCCCGCCCATTTTGCCATAGCCTTTGGCCAGCGCGCTAAAGTCTTTATAGGTCAGCGCATAGGCCTCGGGAGAGCCGGGGGTTAGCCCGAACATATCAACAAAATCTTGGCCCGTAACATGTGGCGGCAGGCCAGTAGCGTCGCCAACGCCCAGGTTTACTTCCGGCTCCCGAAAGTAAATCGGCTTAAGCTGGGCGTGGATGTCGGTGATGTGGATGATGGTCACGTTGCCGGTTTTGTTAAAGCTCAACAGGTCTTCTTGCGTGAGGGCTTGTTGGGCTGCCAAGCGCGCCCAATTACCAATGCCCGAGGCACCATAAATGGCCGAAGCCGCAACAGACGCTTGCAAAAAATCGCGACGTGAGATCATATCTTTTCTCCGAAATGTTAGGGATAAAGCAAGAGCGCCAAGCAGCGCGCCAGCATTAGCCCCGAGAGGGAAAGCGCCCCCGAAGGGAGCGCTTAAAATCTTAGTTACGCACAGACGGCCCTTCAGACGAAAGCCCGTTACCGCGAGAGGCAACATAAAGCTCGAGCGCACGGAACTCGTCAGAGCCAACCGCAAATGGCTCAGCACGAATGTTTTTCATGCAGCCTTTGAAGCGGCCCTGATCAGAGGTAAGCTTCGCATTTTTCAGGCGATATACCGGAAAACCGTTGGTTTGCCCTTGGGATAGACGGTCTGCACGAATCATATTGCCGTAATTGTCTTCGTGGCAATTGGCACAGGCCATATCAAGCTGGCCAACACGGGTGTAATAGATCTCGCGACCTTGCTCCCAAATCTCGGCAACCGGACCATCAATAGCAACATTGATCGGCATCCCGCGTGATTGCAGGCTGATCAAGGCCACCATGGCATTCATGCGCGACTTCGCGAGTTTTAGCGGCTCGGCCCCCATGTATGTCACTCGGTTATAGTTGATATAGTCTTCCATGGTCATCATCTGGCCACGCGCCTCGTCCCAGCGTGGCAGCACAGCCCGCAGGCCGGCAAACTCTTCTGGTCCGTTGGTGTGACAGCTGGCGCAAGATTTGCCCTCAGTGCCCTCAACACGGTTCCAGTCATCCATCGCCTGATCAACAAAGATCATGGCAGGATTCTCGAAATCATCCATTTGAAGCGCTTGTGTTTCACTCGCGCGGTATACCCAGCCGGAAATAACCTCGTCGATGTCGAGATGATCCGGCGCGGGCGCACGGGTGGTGATCGTTGTGCCTTCGATGCTCAGCACTGCGTCCAGATCAACCTGCGCGCTGGCGGAACCAGCAAACAGGGCCAGACTGGCGGCGATGGTTGCGCTTAGGGTGAATTTTTTCATTATATTTACCTCCCCTTTTTGGTTAACCCACGGTGATGTCTTTGGAGTCGGTATATTCCGATCCATCGTCATCAAGCCATGTGAATGTGAATGTGCCCGATTCCTGAATGACAGCTTCAAACTGGAAATACGGGTTGGTGGAGATCGCGCCTTCAAGCTTCGCCGTAATCACGTTCTCGCCATTAAAATCACATGAGAAGTGGTTAATGATCGAGCGCGGAATTGGGTTGCCGTCACTATCTTTACGCTGACCTGATTCCATTTTGTGGGAAATCAGAGTTTTGATTTCGAACGCCTCACCAGCCGAAGCTGACCGAGGAACGCGAACGCGGGGTTTTACATTTTCTGCCATTGTTCTTTTCCTCTCTAGCTCAGCCGCCGCAGCCGCCGATAGTTACTTTTACGGTCGAAGTGGCGCGTTTGATGCTGCCATCGGCCATTTTAGCGAGGGCGACCACATCCTGTGTGCCGGCAAGGCGGCAACGGGTAGATGCGGATTGCGCACCGGCCAATGGGCCAAAACCAAACTCGATGACACGCGGTTGCGGGTTACCCATCGCAAGAATAAGGATCGAAACCGCACCGGGTGCAGAAACCGAAATCGGCACAGTGTTACCGTTTTCAGCGATTTCAGGGGCCGTAAGTTCTACGCCCTCATCCATGATGTCCATTTCGCCAGCAAAAGCCATTACGGCTTCTTCGTTGGCATCTGCAAATGCCTGAAAAGGCATAAATGTAGCTACCGCCGCACCGGCACCCATTTTGAGGGTGTCGCGTCTTGTGAATTGCATATTAGTCTCCTGATCTAAGAGTATCCGGGGGCGGATTACTCGGTCAATGTTTGTATGTAAGCCAATACATCTTCGACTTCTTGTGCCGAAAGATTGGATTTGCCTTCAAATTTTGGAAGAACGCGGGTGTAGCCGCTATCAACATAAAATGCTGGCATCATTGTGCCATCGAAGGTGTTTTTGGCATTGGTCAGCAAGCCGCGCAGCTCGGCTTCACTCCAGCGACTACCAGCACCATCAAGTGATGGCCCGATTTCGCCGTGGAACAATTGGTCCAGCATGTCGCTATTGGCGTGGCAGGCTAGGCAATTGCCTTTTTTACGGTTTTGGAAAACCATTGCCCCATTTGCAGCATCGCCGGCAACGCCGGTGAGCGAGCCTTCAACGGCGCCCGTCTCTGTGTACATCACTTCGCTGGGCGCGACCTCACCAATGGCCACAGTAGCGAAGGTCGCGACTGAAGCACACACGGTGAGAAGCATCGAATTTTTCATGTATTTCTCTCCCTAGTTTATTAAATGAGCGCAACTGGAGCCATTCCTGGCCCTCTAATTTGCGTTACACAACGTTCTAATACTTTACGCATTCTCACCTAGAGTTCAATCACAAATATGAATTGTAGAATGAATATGCGCAATATTATTGCGTATTCTTTGGTATACCTTATTGATTCCTCTGAATTTCAAACATTCTGGCATGATATTTCTGGAAATGTTCATCTGTGTCATAACCGCGCTCGGCCACCCATGTCAGCATATTCAGGGTCATCCACTTGCCAAACGCCCCCGGCATCACCGAAACGGCGGCTTGCGAAAGGGTCTGTCCCTCTGGCACCTCCTCCGGCAAAAACAGCGTTGTCGGCGTAAAGAACACGCCCCATTTTTTCACTATATCTCGCTCGGCCATGACCTCTCCGTCAAAATCGGTCACTTCAAGGTCGCCAAACATATTGATTTGCACGAAGTAGTAATTCTCCCGAATCATCGCATCAATCTCGGGGATCGGAAAAATTTCGTTATGCATCTTGGTGCAATAAATGCAGCCGCGCTGCTCCACGATTATGGCCAATCGCAGGCCGAGTTCGTTGGCATCCTCAAGGTCTTGCCGCATATCCAAAAAAGTGTTTTGCAGCCATGTGGGCTTGTGAAGGCCGTCTTCACCAAGCTCGACTTCTGCAGAAACCGTAAGCGGAGCGGCCATTAAGGCCAGTGTCAGGAATAGGTTCTTAAGCATTGGGCACCTCTTTTAGCCGATGGTGGAGAAAACGGGAAATGTATCAATGAGCCATTGTGCGATGGCCGAAACTTGGCCCGTGGCGATGAGCAGCGCAAACAGGATCAGAAATCCGCCCATTACCTTTTCTACATGCCCCATCAAGGCACGGTGGCGCTTGACCCATGAAAGGAACGGACCGGAGAAAAACGACACCACGATAAACGGGAAGGTCATGGCCGCGCCGTAAACAAAAAGCAGCGAGCCGCCTTTTATCAGGCTGTCTTGGTCCATAGCGATAAACAGGATGAGCGAGAGCGCGGGGCCTACGCAGGGTGTCCAACCAAAGCCAAAAGCAAGGCCGATTAGGTAAGAACCAACATAGCTGGCGGGCTTTACCGAGGTCGAATCAATTTTGGCTTCGCGATATAGGAAAGGCACTTTGATAATGCCGAGAAAGTGCAGGCCAAACACCGTAAGGATAGCGGCCGCAACGTAAGATAGCGGCTCTTTATACTGCCCCAGCGCTTTTCCCGCCGCCGTGGCACCAAGCCCCAACAGCACAAAAATAGTTATCACACCCGCAGCAAAAAACACCGAAGACAGGATCAACCGCAGCTTGGCGCCCCGTGCAATTTCATTCTCTTCGGTTAACTCTTGCATAGAAAGGCCGGCCATATAGCTCAGGTAAAATGGCACGATCGGCAGAATGCAGGGGGAGAGGAAAGACAGTAATCCGGCAGTAAGGGCGGTTAAATAACTCGGATCAAAGTCCATTATATTCCCTATCTTGAATTATTATTGATATTTTTTTGATTCTGTGTAAATCATATTGCCATACCTAAATATGTAAAGGGCGAATAAATGCGATTCTATAGTTATGTGATCAAAGCCATGATGGCTTTTGCATTATCTGCTGCGCTTTTTAGCCCTTTGCGGGCCGAAACTATACTTATTATGTTTGATGAGGAAGGCTGCCCTTATTGTGACTTGTGGAAAGAGCAAATAGGGCCGATTTACCCCAAAACCAGCGAGGGCAAAATTGCACCACTGGTGATGATGGATATTAGTGACCCGCTGCCAGAGGATATAACATTTGACTCCTCGCCTGTTTTTACCCCCACATTTGTTCTTGTCCATGATGGCCAAGAAGTCGCGCGCCTCGTTGGCTATCCCGGCGAAGATTTCTTTTGGGGTTTGCTCGCCCGTATGTTAAGTAAATTGCCAGAGCAGAATACGGAAGGAAGCTCATGACAATGCCGGCTACAACCGACGAAATGTCTACCGACACCATTGCAGATGTAATTTCTAGCGCCAGTTCGGCAACCGACTTCATGAAGGCCCTGGCCCATGAAGGCCGGCTTATGATCCTGTGCCACCTCGTTTCGGGCGAAAAATCCGTGACCGAGTTGGAAAACCTGCTCTCCTCGCGCCAAGCCGCCGTCAGCCAGCAATTGGCGCGGTTACGGCTTGAAGGGCTGGTTAATTCCCGCCGTGATGGCAAAGTGATTTATTATTCACTGGGAGACCCAAAGGCGACCAAAATGATAGAGCTTTTGCACCAGATGTTTTGCTCGATTGAACCCAAGTCCGAAGCATCCGCCTAACAGGCCCTGCACTCTTATGAACCAGTTTGGCCGTTTTATGCGGCTCAACACATGGCATCTTGCGCCTTCTACGCCGTCAGGTTTTTAGCCTGTTCGTCTGCAAAAATCTCATCTGTCCAATGGCGCACCATGCTGATCCCAAACTTGTATGCGCAGGCCAAACCGCGGTGGATGCTAATGGTGCCCCGCAACACCCGGATAACATGCGGGCGCAAATTGGGCTGGCGCTGGATAACCTAGAGGCCGTGCTGAGCGCGGCTAATATGGACCTTAAAAACATCACCCGCCTTGGCATTTTCACCACCAATATGGAGGAGACCATGCAGAACTTTGACCTGCTGGGCATGCGGTTCGGGCCAGTTCAAGCCACACCGCCAATGACCTTACTCGGGGTCTCTCAGCTTGCCATTCCAGGGCTGATGTTTGAGATTGAAGCTATGGCAGCAGATTGAGATAGCACATTTCTCCGGCCCATCCCCACCGAGCGCAGCGAGGCCAGCGCCGGCGGCAAAAACCGTTCAGCTTTGCGGGAAAGGTGCCGTTAGCGTGTGGGGGGGCGGGTGGTGAAGCAGACCAGCGTTTAAGCGGCGTTCATATTGGCCCCTATACTTGATTGCCGAATGCCACCCCGTTAACCTTATTCAGCTTAAGCGACGCGGAATTTCAGGATTTCTGATTTGAAATCTCACCCAGAGTCGTTTCCCGCCCTCCACGCCGCCCATGCCTCGGGCGTGTCCAGATCAAGCGCTGCGCCCTGCCCTTCGGTTGGCACGTTAACGACATAATCCGTGCTGCTTCGCACCACCGATTTCCCGCCAGAATCTCCGGCACTATCACACAGCGCTTCAAAGAATCGGCGGCCAAACAAGACGGGGTGGCCTAGCGTGCCATCTGCCGTTTGGGCGCGGCATATCTCGTGGTTTTGAGCGGGGTTATAGGCTTTGATCAGCGCGTTAAAATGTGCCGGTGTTACCTCTGGCATATCGGCCAGCGCCACAATGACCGCGCTCACTTCTGGCCCAATATGAGCCATAGCATTGCGCAGGCTGCCGCCCATGCCCTCTGCAAAATCTGGCACTTCTATTGGCCTT
>Ga0256839_1003752_pt1 | contig 15398 bp, 11 predicted proteins | sample 354166metaG_FD_185968 | JGI IMG/M metagenome (GOLD analysis project Ga0256839, IMG submission 185968) | Hydrothermal vent microbial communities from Mid Atlantic Ridge, Atlantic Ocean - 354-166 | ecosystem: Environmental > Aquatic > Marine > Hydrothermal vents | place: Atlantic Ocean: Mid... | reverse complement strand
GGCCTGTCCTTTGATTTCAATCTGTCAGGGACTTCAGGCCTGCGCCGGCACGGCGTTGCGGCGCTTGCCAATGGAATGACCATTGCCTGCGCACCGCGCCTTGTTCCAGCGCAGGCCTGAAGTCCTGAATACGATATATATATGGTTGCCGGATTAATAAACCCCAATATTTTTTTCAAATCGCTATGCCCTACTTCTCTTGAGGTACAATAGGACGATATATAAACCGTTTTACAGGTGTTTTTCATGGACAACAAGCGTATTCTGATCGTCGGCCTGGTCCTGGCCCTTCTGGTGGTAATCGGCATCCTGTTTTTCTCCGGCATCGGGCGGCACCATGACCAGATGATGTCCACCATGCCCTCTATGAGTCATTCGACTGCCATATCAGAGGACACCAGCCCGGGAGCACGGCAGTTCCGCGAAACCTGCACGCAGTGTCATGGCCTCCCAAGCCCGGGACAATATACGGCAAATGAGTGGCCACTCATCATCGAGCGCATGAAACGACACATGATCGAGGACGGAATTCCCTTGCCCGACGACAAGACAACAGCCTTCATTCAGGGATTCCTCGAAAAAAATGCCAGCACACCATCGATGTAACCTGGTTTCTGCATGAATGACCACAAGCACAAACGATCAAAAACAAGCTTGAGCGACCTCTGGAGCAAGATTCTTGAGAGCTCATATAATGAGATCTATATCTTCCGCGCTGATACTCTGAATTTCACCCAGGTCTCCAAAGGTGCGCTGAACAACCTGGGATATACCATGGAGGAAATGCGCTCCCTCACCCCGGTCGATCTGAAACCCGAGATCGATACGGCGATTTTTCAAACTTTGATTGAACCCCTTCTGGATGGAGAAAAGGACGTGATCGTCTTCGAGACACTCCACCAGCGCAAGGACCAGTCATGCTACCCCGTTGAAATCCGCTTGCAATATGCCTCCGGTGAAGCCCCCCCCGTCTTCATGGCCATCATCAATGATCTCAGCGGCCACAAGCAATCCGTGGAGACACTTACCGAAACTCACCGCATGTTGCAGACCGTACTGGACTCGATCCCGGTGCGGGTATTCTGGAAGGACCTTGACCTGACCTACCTGGGGTGTAACCACCACTTTGCCATGGATGCCGGGCTGAGCGGGCCTGAGCAAATCATTGGCATGAATGACTTTGAACTGGCCTGGGGGGAACAAGCCGGGCGCTATCGCGCCGATGACACCCGGGTCATTCTCAGCGGCCTTCCCAGAATCAACTATGAAGAGCCACAGACCCGCCCTGATGGTGAGGCGAGGATACTGCGCACCAGCAAGATTCCATTGCGCGACGCCAAGGGGAAGGTGATGGGCATACTGGGATGCTATGAAGACATTACAGAGCAAAAACACGCCGAGGCTGTCATCAAGGAAAGCGAGCGCCGCTTTCAGACGCTCGCGCGCGTGTCACCCGTAGGAATATTCAGAACCGATGCCGATGGTCATTGCGTATATGTCAACGAGCGATGGTGCGAGATGGCAGGCATGACACCGGAAGAGGCGCTGGGCGAAGGCTGGGCCATGGCCCTCCATCCGGAAGACCGGGAACGGGTATTCAACGAGTGGCGCAGTGCGTCAGCCAAGCAATCCCCTTTCAAAGTGGAATGCCGCTTTCAGCGCGCTGACGGCAAGGTCACCTGGCTCCTGGCGCAAGCGCTGGCGGAAACCAGCCAGGACGGCGCCACTGCCGGTTTTATCGGCACGATTACCGATATCACGGAGCGGAAGCGCTCCGAAGAAGCCATACGCCATATTGCGGCCGGTGTTGCAGCGGAAACCGGCGAGAGCTTCTTTCAGTCCCTGGTTATCCATCTCACGAAAATATTTGACGTCAAATATGCCGTCATCGGGGTCATTGACGAAAAGACAGGTGCCCATATCAGAACCCAGGCCGTCTGTGTCAGCGGCGAAATCGCGGACAACCTGAATTATCCCCTGGCCGGCACGCCATGCCAGGAGGTCATCGCCAAAGGCGCGCGCGCCTACCTTCGCGATGTACAGCGGCTGTTTCCTGATGACCCGATGCTGGTCGATCTGAATGTGGAAAGCTACATCGCCATCGCACTGCTCGACAGTAAAGACCATGTCATGGGCCTGCTCCTGGTCATGGACAACAAACCCATGCAAAACAGCGCCTGGATCCAACCCATTCTCGAGATCTTTGCCGCCCGCGCCAGCGCCGAACTGGAGCGTGTCCGTATCGAAGAATCCCTGAGATTGTCAGAAGAACGTTTTTCCCTGGCATTCCGTTCGAGCCCGGAGCCTATTGCCATTTGCCGCCTGTGGGATGGCATGTTGATAGAAGTCAATCAGGGATTCGAGGAGGTTTTCAACGTAAAGCGGGATGAGATTATTGGAAAGACCATACCGGAACTGAAATTGTGGAAGAACCCGGATGACAGGGAAAAACTGCTGGAAATCGTCCGGACCGAGGGGCGTGTACGGAATTTCGAAGCAACCTTCCGCTCCAGGTCAGGCGAAGATATTATTTTCCTCCTGTCCGCCGAGCTGATCACCATCGACGGTCAGGAATGCACCGTGACCATTGCGAGGGACATTACCGAACAAAAGCAGGCGGAGCAGGCCCTGGAACAGGCGCGCCGGGAATGGGACCAGGCCATGGACTATTTCGAGGACGCCATCGTCCTCATCAGCCCGGATGAGAAAATCATACGCGCCAATCGCATGTTCTACGAAATGATGAGGCTCACGCCGGAAGAAACCATCGGCAGGAACCCCGCCCACCTGTTCCACCCCCATGGAGACAAGGAGGGCTGCCCCGTCTATCTTGCACGCAAGGAACACCGGGATACCCGCATCGTACAGGAAGCCGACCATCCCGCCAACCGCACCGGCAAACCCGTTGAGATCACAACGCGGGTCATACGCAACCAGGAGGGTGAAGCGCAGAGCATCCTCGTCGTCACCCACGATCTCTCCCGGCGACGCGAAATCGAGGACGAACTGAAGCGCCATCGCGACCACCTGGAAGAACAGGTTGCCGAGCGCACGGCCGCACTGCGCAAGCAGGCCAGGATCATGGACCTGATCAACGATTCCGTTGTGGGAACCGATTTGTCAGGAAATATCACCTTCTGGAACCGGGGCGCCGAATCCATGTTCGGCTACCGGGCCGAGGAGGTCATGGGGAAATCCATCGCCCTGCTCTACCCCAGAAAAAAGATCAGGGTGAATCATAGCATTGTTGAGCACATAAAAAAGAGCGGCATCTATGTCCTGGAAACCCAACTGAGGCGTAAATCCGGCAGTCTATTTCATGCCCATATCTCCGCCTCGGCCGATTATGACGACAAGCAGCAGCTCATAGGCATCTATACCTATACCCTGGACATCAGCGAGAAAAAGCGCATGATCGAGATGCTGGAAAGGGACCGCGCCGCCCTGGAAAGCGCCAACCAGGAATTGAAGTCCTTCTCCTATTCTGTTTCCCATGACCTGCGTTCACCGCTTCGCGCCGTGGATGGTTTCAGCCAAGCGCTGCAGGAGGATTTCGCCGATATTCTGCCGGAGGAAGGCCGCTTCTATCTGCAGCGTATCCGCAGGGCTGCCCAGCATATGGGGGAACTGATCGACAACCTGTTGACCATTTCACGCGTCTCACAATGCACAATCCAGCATCGACCAGTCAATTTGAGCGACCTCGTCAGAAAAATATCCAGGGAAATGATGGAGCAGGACATATCGCGCAACGTAACCCTCAAAATACAAAACGAGGTCATCGTCAAAGGGGATGAGTCCCTGCTGCAGATTGCCCTGGAAAATCTCATCGGCAACGCATGGAAATATACCAGCAGAAAACCTGAAGCCTGCATAGAGTTCGGCATGCGCCCGCTAGAGGGAAAGCCCGTATTATTTGTGCGCGATAATGGCGTGGGATTCAATATGGAATACGCAGACAAGCTGTTCGTGGCCTTCCAGCGTTTACACAAACCGGATGAATTCGAGGGCACGGGAATCGGCCTGGCGACGGTCGGCCGCATCATATTCCGGCATGGCGGCGAAATATGGGCCGAAGCCAAAGAAGGTGAAGGAGCCTGCTTTTACTTCTCCCTGCCCTGAGCCTGCATCCGAAGGCTCAGGTTGAACCCTCGGAAGGCTGCCGGAATCAGGCTATTCCATGACCAGCCTCATCAGTCTCGCCACTGCGGCATCATCCACCTTTCCCTTGGCCTGGGAATAATCATAGAGCAGTAAAATCATTTCGGCTTTCTTCTCCGGCTCCATGGGCAGTGTGTGTTCCCCAAGAAATTTCTCGACCGCAATGAGAACGTCCTTCAACAGGGCATGGAACGAATGAAACTTTGCGGCGCCTTCACTCCCCCTCTGTCCTGACAGGCCATCGAATTCCCTGCCCGTTGCCAGCCAGTCGATGGACACGCCACAGTTGATGGCCATGGCGGCGATGTTCTCAATCTTGGCCTGGCTTTCACCTGACGTAATGCGATGTAGTTGGGACTCGGAAAGTCCCGCCATCTCGGCAAGCCTTTTTTTACCGCCCACGCGCCTGGAAATTTCATTGATACGCTCACCAATACCGGATGTATAGCCTGCCACCGGCTTCTGAAAAATCTTGTTGATCTCCATATTTTATTATTAAATTCAATAAATTATATTATTATTCTTTACAAGCGCAACCCCGGCGAAAACGCACAAATGCTTGACCGGTGCGCATTACTGCGATATGTTTCGGCGATGGCCAGGACAGGATGCCCGCCAGAAAGGATTCTGAAAGATCCCAAAAAACGTCAGGCCTGGGTGATATACCAGCTTTCACTCCAGGGACGCTCTCTGGCCGATATCGCCCGTGGCGCAGGCGTACGGCGCCAAACCCTCTACCAGGCATTCCATCGCTCTTACCCGCGCATGGAAAAAATTATCGCCGACGCGCTTGGCCTCGCACCAGGTACACTCTGGCCTGAGCGCTATGACGCTGATGGCCTGCCGGTCAGACGCCTTGGCAGGCCCAAAAAGTCTACTGTCATGACAAGAAAGAATAACATAACAGGAAGCGGCAGCAATGGACGCAGGAGAACCCCTGATGGCGGCACAGGAAACTGCTAAGACGCCGGAATTCAAATGGATAGTGGGGTAGTCTCTACTCCAGACGACACGCCTGGTGACAAAATTCTTACGCTGATGTATAATAATCGTACATTTCCTATAGGTCTATTCTGGGCCGCACACCGTTTAAGAACCTTCCCTGCCGCGCCAGAAAACCCATCATATAGTATTTGGAGGGACTCGCATGCAGGACAAATATGTTTTGCTGATAGAAGACAACCCCGACGATGTAGCGCTCACCCTGCGTGCATTGAAGAAACACAAAATCACCAACAACATCGTGGTCACCTGCGACGGTGCAGAAGCACTGGATTATCTGTTTGGCCAGGGGGAACACAAAGAACGCGACACCTCGCGCCAGCCCGCCGTTATACTCCTCGACCTGAACCTTCCAAAAATCAACGGCCTCGAGGTACTCAAGCAGATACGGACGGACAAACGCACACGGCGTATCCCCGTGGTCATTCTCAGCACGTCGACGGAAGAACAGGACATCACATCCAGCTACGATCTGGGCGCCAACAGTTATATCCGCAAAACCGTGGATTTCGACAGATTTTCAGATGCAGTACGTCAATTGGGCAGTTACTGGCTGGTACTCAATCAAATTCCAAGTCAGCAAGACACCTCATATTGAGGAACCCCTGAACAATCAGAACCCCCAAATTATCTACTGCGGAAACAAGGCCTGAATGAAGTTGCAGGGGCGGTTACGCCCATCAAGCTGACTGCGCACGATCTGTTCCCAGGCCAGGCTGCAAGCCTGGGTGGATCCCGGCATGCTGAAAATCAATGTGTGATTGGCCAGGCCCGCAAAGGCCCGCGACTGAATGGTCGATGACCCGATTTCCTCGAATGAAATGGCCCGGAACAGCTCGCCAAAACCAGCAATAGGTTGCTCTATCAACAGCTGTACCGCCTCCGGCGTGACATCCCGCGGGGCAAATCCCGTTCCTCCGGTAATGAGTATGACATTGACTGCGGAATCCGCGATCCAAGCTGCCACGACCGCGCGAATCCTGTAGACATCATCGGCAAGGATTGAACGGGCCGCCAGCCGATGCCCTGCCTCCCGCAGCTTTTCGATCAGGCAGGCGCCGGAATGGTCATCGGCCTCTGTACGAGTATCCGATACCGTCAAAAGGGCAATATTCAATGGCACGAACTCCCGCGCGACTGTCACCTGACCATACCTCCAACCCCAATCGTTACATGTCACTCCATCGCTGCATCATAGCGTAATTGCAACAAGGGTGGCCAATTGCCGCAGAACCCAGTACTGTCAATTGCCTTTCAGCCCCAGCAGCACCTTCTCCGCTTCGATTTTTACGGAATAGACACCGGCACAACCCTTGTCAGGGGCCACCGCCTCTCCACTCTCCAGCTCGATCACCCAGTTGTGCAGCGGGCATGTCACCCGTCTGCCATGGACGATCCCCTGGGACAATGGGCCTTGCTTGTGGGGACAGCGGTCACGCAGGGCAAAGACTTCATCGTCCGCGGTGCGGAACACCGCCACATCGCCTTCTTCCGTCTTGACGACCCGCGCACCCAGTTTCGGGATATCTTCAAGCTTTCCGACATCAATCCAGTTCGTCACTCAATTCACCTCTCAATTCCTGATACTGTTTGGGGCGTGAGGCGTGAGATTAAAAAAATACGCCTCATGCCCCAAATCTCAACCGACTTCTTTCAAGGGGATAAACTCATGCTGATCCACACCCTGGCCGGCGCGCTCGGCCCACGGATCCTGCTGCACATATTGCTGTGACTCGAGAAAGCGGGCATAGAGGGCCTTGCGGCAGGCTTCATCCTCGACGATCTTTTCCTTCACATAGGACAACCCCACCCGCTCGATCCACGGGGCTGTACGCTCAAGATAGTGCCCCTCCTCGCGGTACAATTGCAGGAAGGCGCCGCAGTATTCCTTGACCTCGTCCCCGCTCTTCACCTTGCACAACAGGTCCGTGGCGCGCACCTTGACGCCGCCGTTGCCGCCCACGTGCAGTTCCCAGCCGGAATCGACGGCCACCACGCCGAAGTCCTTGATGGTGGCCTCGGCGCAATTGCGCGGGCAGCCGGAGACCGCCATCTTGAACTTGTGTGGCGTCCATGAACCCCAGGTTATTTTTTCCAGTTCGACGCCCATCCCCATGGAGGCCTGGGTGCCGAAGCGGCACCATTCGGAGCCCACGCAGGTCTTGACCGTGCGCAGGGACTTGCCATAGGCATGGCCCGAGACCATGCCGGCCTTGTTGAGATCGCCCCATACCCCCGGCAGATCCTCCTTCTTGACACCCAGCAAATCGATGCGCTGCCCGCCAGTGACTTTGACGGTGGGTATGGCGTACTTGTCCACCACGTCGGCAATGGCGCGCAACTCGGCGGGGTTGGTCAGGCCGCCCCACATGCGCGGCACCACGGAGTAGGTGCCGTCCTTCTGGATATTGGCATGGACGCGCTCGTTGATGAAGCGCGACTGGTAGTCATCCCGCGCCTCGCCGGGCCAGGTTGAGATCAGATAATAGTTCAACGCCGGACGGCACACGTGACAGCCATCGCTGTTGCGCCACTCCATATATTCCATGACCGCCTTGATGGAAGTGAGATGGTGTTCCCTGATTGTATGGCGCACCTCTTCGTGCGTATAGTCCGTACACTTGCACAGAGGCTTCTTCGCCGGGGTCTCGGAATAGTCGTTGCCCAGGGTGGACATGAGAATCTGCTCCACCAGGCCGGTACAGGAGCCGCATGAGGAGGAGGCCTTGGTGTGGGCGCGCACGTCCTCCAGGGTGAAGAGCCCCTTTTGCGTGATGGCATTGACCACGTCCCCCTTGCAAACGCCGTTGCAGCCGCAGACCTCCATGTCGTCACTCATGGCGCTGGCGGCATTCTCGCCACTGTGGCCCGAATCGCCCAGGTGCCCCTGCCCAAACAGCAGCTGGTCGCGGAAATCGCTGACATTGGTGCCTTCGCGCATCAACTGGAAATACCAGCTGCCGTCGATGGTATCCCCATACAGGACCGCGCCCTGGATACGGTTGTCCTTCAATACCAGCTTCTTGTACACCCCCTGCGCGGCATCCTTGATGACGATATCTTCCGTCGTTTCGTCACCGTGGAAATCCCCGGCGGAAAACAGATCGATGCCGGTCACTTTCAGCTTGGTGGATATCACCGACCCCTCGTAGCGCGAATAACCCAGATGGGCCAGGTGGTTGGCGCACACCTTGGCCATCTCGAACAGGGGCGCCACCAGGCCGTAGGTGGCACCGCGGTGCTGCACGCACTCGCCCACGGCGTAGATGCGCGGATCATAGGTCTGCATGGTGTCGTTGACCACCACGCCGCGCTCGCAATACAAACCCGCCTGCTCGGCCAGCGCCGTGTTGGGCCGGATGCCCACCGCCATGACCACCAGGTCGGCGGGAATCTCAAGGCCATCCTTGAAACGCACCCCCGTCACCCGTTCCCCGCCCAGGATGGCCTCGGTCTGCGCCTCCATGAGAAAATTGAGACCCCGCGCCTCCAGGGCGCCCTTGAGCAAGTCGGCGGCAGGCTTGTCGAGCTGGCGCTCCATCAGGGTATCCAGCAAGTGGACCACGGTGACATCCATGCCCTGCAGCTTGAGGCCGTTGGCCGCCTCCAGACCCAACAGGCCACCGCCGATGACCACGGCGCGCTTGCCCTCCCCGGCCGCCTTCAGCATGGCATCCACGTCATGGATATCGCGGAAAGAAACCACGCCCTGCAGGTCCTTGCCCGGCACGGGAATGATGAAGGGATTGGAACCCGTGGCGAGCAGCAGGCGGTCATAGGGCACCACAATCCCGTCCGATGTGCTGACAGTGCGTCTGGCGCGGTTGATCTCCGTAACCCACTTTCCAGCATACAGGGTGATATGGTTGTCCTCATACCACTGCAGATCATTGAGCATGATGTCGTCGATGGTCTTCTCCCCGCACAGCACGGGGGAGAGGAGAATGCGGTTGTAGTTCCCGAAAGGCTCGGCGCCGAAGACCGTGATGTCGTACTTGTCGGGGGCGATTTTCAGCAATTCCTCCAGGGTGCGCACACCCGCCATGCCATTGCCGATCAGTACCAGCTTTTCTTTCATATCCATCTCCACAACACAGATTCTGCAAATAAAGGAAGGTCTGATTAATTCAAAAATTGTCATTCCGGCGCAGACCAGAATCCAGCGAATATCAACAACCTGGATCCCGGCTTTCGCCGGGATGACGGATTAATCGGAGCTTGCTAAAATCATATCACCATGAGGTGATAGCAAAATACATGCCACAGCCGAAATAACTAATAACCTATTGTTATAATTAGACGTTTTAAAGCACCGGAAGATCCAGCCCGATCAATGCCCGGCCATAACGCACCATAATAGTGCATGCGTGCAAAGGCCGCCCCATCATTATCCCCAACCGCTTCAGTGTCTATTTCAGCAGCACAGGCGCCTCTCCCGCGCCCTCCGAGGGTGGAGAGTGGATCCAAGACGCGTGCAATTGTGCTGTTTTGGCGCAGACCCGCCACAAGGGAAACATATTTTATCTTTATTTTCATAAAGTTACATAGTGGCACATAAATTGCTATGTCGTCACAATGATTCGCTTAAAATACCCCGCACAGGTTTTCGACATGTCTGAAAGATTCAATATTTTCGCCCTTGGCCGGACCAATATCCGCATCCTGCACTTCACTTGGTTTGCCTTCTTCATGACCTTTCTGGTGTGGCTGGGCCTGGGCCCCATGATGCCCTTCATCAAGGAATCCCTGGGCCTCACGGACCAGCAGGCCAAGGTGCTGCTGATACTCAACGTCGCCATGACCATCCCGGCGCGCATCGTGGTGGGCATGCTGGTGGACAAGTTCGGGCCGCGCATCATGTATATGGGGATTCTGGTGCTGGGGGGCGTCATCAGCATCGCCTTCGCCTGGTCCGGCAACTACGAGCAACTGGCCATACTGCGCTTCCTGTCCGGCTTTATCGGCGCGGGTTTCGTGGTGGGCATCCGCATGATCGGCGAATGGTTTCCCGCCCGGCAGACGGGCATCGCCCAGGGCATCTATGGCGGCTGGGGTAATTTCGGTTCGGCCGGCGCCGCCATGACCCTGCCCTTCATCGCAATCAATGTGGGTGACGCCGATGGCTGGCGTTACGCCATCACCCTCGCCAGCATCGCCGCCATCGCCTATGGCCTGCTCTATTATTTCATCGTCAGCGACACCCCCAAGGGTTCCACTTACTTCAAACCCAAAAAAACGGGCGCCATGGAAATCACCAGCGGCGGAGACCTGCTGCTGTATATTTTGATGAACATCCCACTCTATCTGGCGCTGGCCCTGCTGACCTGGAAGTTGTCACCCGGCAATATGGGCCTCATCGACCAGGCCGCCGCCTACGCCATTTACGCCGGCCTGCTGGCCGTCTACGCCATACAAATCTGGAAAATCTGGCATATCAACAGTCACGTCCTGAAGAAACCGGTGCCGGAGATGCATCGTTACAAGTTCAAACAGGTCGCCATCCTGGACTGGGCCTACCTGGTCACCTTCGGCACCGAACTGGCCGTGGTGTCCATGCTGGCCATGTTCTATGTGTCTTGGTTCGACATCCCCAAGGTCACCGCGGCGCTGCTGGCCGGCATCTATCCCTTCATCAACCTGGTGGCCCGTCCCGGCGGGGGCTGGATCAGCGACAGGATCGGGCGCAAGCGCACCCTCATCATCGTCTTTGCCGGCATCACCGCCAGCTTCCTCCTGCTGGGTTTCGTCCATCAGGACTGGCCCGTGTGGGTGGTGGTGGGCGTCACCATCGTCGGCGGCATCTTCTCCAAGGCGGGCTCGGGCGCCGTCTATGCCATGGTGCCCCTGGTGCAGCGGCGCATGACGGGACAGATCGCCGGCATGGTGGGGGCCTTCGGCAACGTGGGGGCGGTGATTTTTCTCACGGTCAACTCCCTGGTGGACTATGATCAGTTTTTTCTTTTCATCGGCATCGTCGCCGCCCTGGTGTTCTTCCTGATCCTGTTTTGCCTGGATGAGCCCAAGGGCCACATGGTGGAAACCCTGCCGGATGGCACGGTGCAGGTCATCGAAGTGAGCTGACGGATCGTGCCACCGAAACTCGCCATCAACGCCGGCCAGTACAGCGACAAGGGCCTCAAGGAAAACAACGAGGACTGCTGCGGCATCCGCATCCCCGGGGAACCCCTGCTCACCACCAAGGGCATCGCCGTGGTCATCGCCGATGGCGTGAGCAGCAGCGCCGGCGGACGGGAGGCCAGCGAGGCCTGCGTGCAGGGCCTGCTGGGCGACTACTACAGCACGCCGGAGTCCTGGGTGGTCAAGACCTCGTGCCAGCGGGTGCTGGGGGCGCTGAACCGCTGGATGCACGGACAGGGCCAGCAGAAATACGGCTCGGCCCACGGCATGATCACCACCCTGAGCGCCGTGGTGATCAAGTCCGCCACCGCCCACCTGTTTCATATCGGCGATACCCGCATCTACCGCCTGCGCGGCCGGGAACTGGAATGCCTGACCCGCGACCACCAGATGTGGGGCGCGGGGGAAAAGACCTTCCTGTGCCGCGCCCTGGGCGCCGACACCCATCTGGAGCTGGACTACCGCAGTCTCCCCGTGGAGACCGGCGACCTGTACATGCTGACCACGGACGGCGTGCACGGCTGGCTGGATGACAAACACCTCAAACAACTGCTGCTGGAACATGGCGCCCACCCGGAACGGGCCGCCCGCGCCATCGTCAGTCGGGCCCTGGCGCGGGGCAGCGATGACAATGCCACCTGCCAGGTCTTCACCATCGAGTCCCTGCCCCCACAGGATGAAACGGAATTCTATCGTCACCTCACGGAACTGCCCTTCCCGCCCCCACTGGAAAGCGGCATGATCCTGGATGGCTACCGCATTCTGCGCGAACTGCACGCCAGCAAGCGCACCCAGGTCTACCTTGCCCTGGACACGGAAACCGACACCCGGGTCGTCATCAAGACCCCCTCCGTCAACTACGAGGACGACCCGGAATACATCGACAGCTTTCTCCACGAGGAATGGGCCGGCAGGCGCATCAACAACCCCCATGTGCTCAAGGTGGTGGAGGCCACGCGGCGGCGGCGCTTCCTCTACTACGTCACGGAGTACCTGGAAGGCCAGACCCTGCGCCAGTGGATGAACGACCATCCCCGGCCCGCCCTGGCGGAGGTGCGGCCCATCGTGGGGCAGATCGCCATGGGCATGCGCGCCTTTCACCGCCTGGAGATGCTGCATCAGGATCTCAAGCCCGAAAACATCGTCATCGACAGCCACGGCACGGTCAAGATCGTCGATTTCGGCTCCACCCGCATCGCCGGCATCCAGGAGATCGCCGCCCCCGTGGACCGCGACCGCCCCCTGGGCACCCTGGACTATGCCGCCCCGGAATATTTCGAGGGCTATGCGGGCACCACCCGCTCGGATCTGTATTCCCTGGGCGTCATCACTTACGAAATACTGACGGGCAGACTCCCCTATGGCGGCCCCCTGTCCACGCGCACCCTGAAAAAAGCCGCCTATCACTCCGCCAGAAAATACAATGCGGACATCCCCGCCTGGGTGGACGGCGCCCTGCAAAAAGCCGTCCACAAAAATCCCGCGCGCCGCTACGAGGCCAAATCGGAATTCATCCACGACCTTTCCCACCCCAATGCGGCCTTCACAAAACCGGCTTCCGCGCCGCTCCTGGAACGCGACCCCCTCACCTTCTGGCGCACCCTGTCCGTCATCCAGGGACTCGTCATTCTGGGGCTTCTTATATACATGGCCCGCTAAGACTTCCTGACTCAAAAATTTTTTGCCCCGGCGCCTTGACTCTGGTTTTTTCGCCCCTATTATTATTGGCACTCGTCGGTCTGGAGTGCTAACAATACTGCGGAGACCGCCAAACAAGAGTGCAAACAACTGTTTTATAATGACTTTATGGAGGCTAGCATACAAATGAACATTAGACCGTTACATGACCGCGTTATCATCCGCCGCAAGGAGGAAGAGCGTACCAGCCCGGGCGGCATCGTGATTCCCGACAGCGCAACGGAAAAACCCATTCGCGGCGAAGTCATTGCGGTCGGCAATGGCAAATTGCTGGAAAACGGCGATGTACGCCCATTGGATGTCAGCGTCGGCGACGAAGTGCTGTTCGGCAAGTATTCCGGCACCGAAGTCAAAGTGGGCGGCGAGGAACTGCTCGTCATGCGCGAAGACGACATCATGGCCGTCGTCGAAGGCTGATCCTTAATATTTACCAGCCATTTGAAGCAAAGAAACAATATCGAGTTGAGAGGAACCCAAGAATGACAGCAAAAGAAGTTAAATTCAGTACTGAAGCGCATCATCGCATGCTCGAAGGCGTCAACATCCTGGCCAATGCCGTCAAGGTCACCCTGGGCCCCAAGGGCCGCAACGTGGTCCTGGACAAGAGTTTTGGCGCGCCCACCATCACCAAGGACGGCGTCTCCGTCGCCAAGGAAATCGAGCTGGACGACAAGTTCGAGAACATGGGCGCCCAGATGGTCAAGGAAGTCGCCTCCCAGACCTCCGACGTGGCCGGTGACGGCACCACTACCGCCACGGTGCTGGCCCAGGCCATCCTGCGTGAGGGCATGAAGGCCGTCACCTCCGGCATGAACCCCATGGACCTCAAGCGTGGCATCGACAAGGCCGTAACCACCGCCGTCGAGGAACTCAAGAAGATCTCCCAGCCCTGCGTGGATGACAAGTCCATCGCCCAGGTGGGCACCATCTCCGCCAACTCCGACGAGGCCGTGGGCCGCATCATCGCCGACGCCATGGAAAAGGTGGGCAAGGAAGGCGTCATCACCGTCGAAGAGGGCTCCACGCTTGAAAACGAGCTGGATGTGGTCGAGGGCATGCAGTTCGATCGCGGCTATCTGTCTCCCTACTTCATCAACAACCAGCAGAACATGAGCGTCGAGCTGGACAACCCCTACATCCTGCTCTTCGACAAGAAGATCTCCAACATCCGTGACCTGCTGCCCCTGCTCGAAGGTGTCGCCAAGTCCGGCAAGCCCCTGCTGATCATCGCCGAGGACGTGGAAGGCGAGGCCCTGGCCACGCTGGTGGTCAACAACATCCGCGGCATCGTCAAGGTGGCCGCCGTCAAGGCGCCCGGTTTCGGCGACCGCCGCAAGGCCATGCTGGAAGACATCGCCATTCTCACCGGTGGCCAGGTCATATCCGAGGAAGTCGGCCTGTCCCTGGAGAAGGCGACCCCCGAGGAGCACCTGGGTAACGCCAAGAAGGTCCAGATCACCAAGGAAAACACCACCATCATCGATGGCGCCGGCAAGCCTTCCGACATCGAGGCCCGCGTGACCCAGATCCGCGCCCAGATCGAGGAATCCACCTCCGACTACGATCGTGAGAAGCTGCAGGAGCGTGTTGCCAAGCTGGCCGGCGGTGTCGCCGTCATCAAGGTTGGGGCAGCCACCGAAATCGAGATGAAGGAGAAGAAGGCGCGCGTCGAGGACGCCCTGCACTCCACCCGCGCCGCCGTTGAAGAAGGCGTGGTTCCCGGTGGCGGCGTGGCGCTGATCCGTGCCCAGAAGGCCGTCAAGGCCCTCAAGGGCGGCAACCACGATCAGGACGTGGGCATCGCCATCGCGGCCCGCGCCATGGAAGAGCCCCTGCGCCAGATCGTCAGCAATGCCGGCGACGAGCCCTCCGTGGTGCTTAACAAGGTCGTTGAAGGCGAAGGCAACTTCGGCTACAACGCCGCCACGGGCGAATACGGCGACATGGTGGAATTCGGCGTCCTGGATCCCACCAAGGTGACGCGCAGCGCGCTGCAGAACGCGGGCTCCGTGGCCGGGCTGATGATCACCACCGAGGCCATGGTTGCCGAAATCCCGCAGGAAGAAAAGGCTGCGGGTGGCGGCATGCCCGATATGGGCGGCATGGGTGGCATGGGCGGCATGATGTAACACGCCCCGCTTGTCACAGCAGCAAGCTGTAATGAAAAGCCCCGCCGGTCTGCAATGGCGGGGCTTTTTTATTGCGGGGTGTTGTAAAAGTCATTCGTAGGTTGGGCTGAGGAACGAAGCCCAACAGTAACAGCTTGAAAAGCCAAACATGTTGGGCTTCGTTCCTCAGCCCAACCTACAGAAAAACTGCAGTCCCTTCTCCACTCGAGGGGCAAAAGAGTTTTTTAATCCTTACACGGAGAGCACACCCCCGTGGCCATCGCCGTCACT
>Ga0256839_1003750_pt1 | contig 15402 bp, 16 predicted proteins | sample 354166metaG_FD_185968 | JGI IMG/M metagenome (GOLD analysis project Ga0256839, IMG submission 185968) | Hydrothermal vent microbial communities from Mid Atlantic Ridge, Atlantic Ocean - 354-166 | ecosystem: Environmental > Aquatic > Marine > Hydrothermal vents | place: Atlantic Ocean: Mid... | reverse complement strand
GTATGGGCGTCGCCGCCCCCTGGCCGGGGACCATTTCGTGGCCACGGTCCCCATCGGCTACGCCGATGGCGTTCCCCGGGCCTGGAGCGACGAGGGGGTCGTGCTGGTCGGTGGGAGGAGACGGCCCTTCGCCGGGGTCGTCACCATGGATCAGGTGATCGTCGATCTGGGAGAGCACAGGGTGGAGGAAGGAGCAGAGGTGGTGTTGTTGGGGAGGCAGGGGACGGCGGAGGTGACGGCGGACGAATGGGCGGCGGCCACCGGCACGATCAACTACGAGATCGTGTCGCGGATCGGACCCCGGCTGCCTCGGAGGTACCGGCGATGACGATCACCGCGGTGGAGGGGATCCGGGTCGGGCACTGGACCGACGAGCGGGGCCGGACGGGCTGCACCGTCGTGGTGTTGCCGGAGCCGAACCGGGTGGCGGTGGAGGTGAGGGGCGCGGCTCCGGGGACCAGGGAGACGGCGTTGTTGGCGCCGGGGATGCGGGTGGAGCAGGCCGACGCCATCCTGCTCACCGGCGGTTCCGCCTTCGGGTTGGCGGCCGCCGACGGGGTCGTCTCGGCCCTGGAAGCCGAGGGACGGGGGCATCCGACCCCGGTCGGCCCGGTCCCCATCGTGCCGACGGCGGTGGTCTTCGACCTCATCGAGGGCGACGCCGCTGCTCGGCCCGGTCCGGCGGAGGGCGAGGCCGCCTATCGGGCGGCGGACGACGGCCCCGTCCAGTCGGGTCGTCTCGGTGCAGGCACGGGGGCCACGGTGGGCAAGTGGCGGGGATTCGATGCGTCCTCGCCGGGTGGTCTCGGTTCGGCGTCGGTGAGCTGGGAGGGGATCGTGGTGGGGGCGCTCGCCGTCGTCAACGCCGTCGGCGACGTCTTCACCCTGGAGGGCGAACCCCTCACCGGCGGTGAGGCGGTGCCCGGTCCGAGCCCGCTCACGGTGCGTCCACTGCAGAACACGACCCTGGTAGTGGTGGCCACCGACGCCGAGCTGCGACGGGAGGAGCTCGTCCGGGTGGCGGTTCGGGCCCAGGATGCCCTGGCGGTGTGCCTTCGTCCGGCCCACACCCGCTACGACGGTGACATCGCCTTCGCCGTGTCCTGCGGGGAGGAGGCGGCCGACGTCGACTCGGTGGCCGAGCTGGCCTTCGAGGCGGTGGGGCGGGCGATCGAGGCGGCCGTGAGACGACCGTGACGACCTGGCAGAATGGGCTCGTGCTCGCTCCGTTCCGCCGTCGATTCCGGGGTGTGCGTCCGTGAACGCCATCGAGCGTTTGGCCGTCCTGCGCGCCGAGGCGCTGGCATGCACCGCGTGCCGTCTGGCGGAGACCAGGACCCAGGTCGTGTTCGGGGTCGGCGACCCCGAGGCCGACCTCATGTTCATCGGGGAGGCTCCCGGGAGGAACGAGGACCTGCAGGGCGAGCCCTTCGTCGGTGCGGCGGGGAAGCTCCTGACCCAGCTCCTCTCCGAGATCGGCTTGGAGCGGTCCGACGTGTACATCGCCAACGTCGTCAAGTGTCGACCTCCCGGGAACCGTGATCCACGTCCCGACGAGATCGACGCGTGCAAGCCGTTCCTCCGGGGCCAGCTCGAGCTGATCGATCCTCGGGTGGTGGTCACCCTCGGGAACTTCGCCACGAAGCTCCTGCTACGGACCGAGACCGGGATCACCCGTCTGCGCGGGCACGTCTATGCCTGGTGGCGCGGAAAACATCTCATCCCGACCTACCATCCTGCCGCGGCCCTCCGCGGTGGGGAGCGGGTGTTGGCGGCGATGCGCGACGACTTCGCGCTCGTCCGCCAGACCCTCGACGCTCCTCCGGAGCCGCCGCCCGAGCCGGAGCCGGTGCACGAGCCGGCACCGGCGGAGCCACGCCAGCTGGGACTGTTCGGATGATCGTGACGTTGACCTGTCCGACCGTGACCGACACGCGCGCTGCCGCGGGTCGCCTGGCCGCGCTCTGCCGACCCGGTGACGTGGTCGTGCTGGCCGGCCCTCTGGGATGCGGCAAGACCACCTTCACCGGAGGGTTGGCCGACGGGCTGGGGGTGGAGGAGCCGGTGACGAGCCCGTCCTTCATCCTCATGCGCCGGTACGACTCGGGCTTTCTGCCCTTGGTCCACGTCGACGTGTACCGGCTCGGCACCGCCGCCGAGTTCGAGGATCTGGAGGCCCTGGAGGAGGGGCGTGACGGCGTGGTCGTGATCGAATGGGGGAACGCGGTGCTGCCGCTGCTCCCCGACGATCATCTGGTGGTGGAGTTCGACGTTCGGTCGGGTGGGGTGCGGGTGCTCCGGTTCGTGCCGTCCGGCGACTGGAAGCAGCGCCCGCTGGAGGAGGTCGAAGGGTGAAGATCGTCGCCGTGAGCACGTCGACTCCGAAGTCCTCGGTGGCGTTGGCGGAGGGCCGTGACGTGGTCGCCGCCGCCGAACGCATCGACCGACGTGGGCATGCCTCGTTCTTGGTTCCCGCCCTCGATTTCTGTTTCGACCAGGCCGGGTGGGTGCCCGCCGACGTCGACGCGGTGGTGGTGGACGTCGGCCCGGGGCTGTACACGGGTCTGCGGGTGGGGCTGGCCACCGCCCAGGGTCTGGCGGGCGCCGTCGGGGCGCAGCTCGTCCCCGCGGTCTCCCTCGACGCGCTCGCCCTGCGGGCGACGACGGGGCATCGTCACATCGTCGCGATCGTGGACGTGCGCCGCGGGGAGCTGGCGGTGGCGGGCTATCGACCCGTCCCCGGCGGGGTCGTCCGCGACGGGGCGCCTCAGCTCGTCACCCCCGATCGGCTGCGGGCCCTGCTGGAGTCGGACCCGGGGGAGGTGCTGCTGGTGGGGGACGTCCCCGTCCTCTCCGAAGAGACGCTGCGAGGGCTCCATCGGGTGAAGGTGGGGCGGCCCCGGTATCCGAGCGCCGAGGCGCTGGTGGACATCGGCGCCCGGATGGTCGAGAAGGATTCGGCACCCCATCCCGACGAGGTGCGCCCCTTCTACCTGCGGGATCCGGATGTGACGATCAACTGGGCGATGTTGCGACGGGAGGGTCCGTGGCCGGGGCAGCCGTGACGCTCATCCGCCCGATGGTCGCCGGCGACATCGCCGCCGCGCTGGAGATCGAGCGGGAGACGTATCCGCAGCCGTGGACCGAGGGGGTGTTCTCCGACGAGCTGGGCCGGGACGACCGCATCTACCTGGCGGCGGAGGAGGGGGGGCGTCTGGTCGGTTATGCGGGCCTGATGGTGATCGGTGACGAGGCCCATGTCACCACCCTCACGGTCGCGCCCTGGGCTCGGGGGGCGCGGATCGGTACCAGGTTGATGCTCGCCCTCGCCCGCCGGGCTCGGGAGGCGGGGGCCCGCGCCCTGACCCTGGAGGTCCGGGTCTCGAACGTCGCGGCCCAGGCCCTCTACCGACGGTTCGGGATGGCTCCGGTGGGTGTCCGCAAGCGCTACTACCGGGACGAAGATGCCCTCATCATGTGGGCCCACGACATCGACGGCGACGACTACGCCCGTCGGCTCGCCGAGATCGAGGAGTCGCTGTGAAGCCGGTCGTCCTCGCCTTCGAGACCTCCTGTGACGAGACCGCGGTGGCGGTGGTGAGGGGCAACGAGGTCCTCTCCAACGTCTTGTCGTCCCAGGTGGAGCTCCACGCCCGGTTCGGTGGTGTCGTCCCCGAGGTGGCCGCCCGCGCCCACATCGAGGCGATCCGTTCCCTCACGCACCGCGCGATGGTGGACGCCGGGCTGCACACCGACGACCTCGACGCCGTCGCCGCCACGGAGGGGCCCGGACTGGTCGGAGCGCTGCTCGTCGGGTTCTCCTTCGCCAAGGCGACGGCGTGGGCACGACAGCTCCCCTTCGTCGGGGTGGATCACATGGAGGGGCATCTGATGGCTCCCCGGATCGATCACGAGGAGACGTTCCGTCCTCCGGCGGTCTCGCTGCTGGTCTCCGGTGGTCACTCCGAGATCGTGTTCGTACGGGACTGGGGGGACTACGAGGTGCTGGGTCGCACCATCGACGACGCCGCCGGGGAGGCGTTCGACAAGCTGGCCCGGGTGATGGGGTTGGGCTTCCCCGGGGGCCCGGCGATCGATGCCGCGTCGGAGGGGGGCGACCCGCGGGCGGTGCCTTTCCCGCGCGCGCTCCCGGACCGACCCTACGACTTCTCGTTCTCCGGGTTGAAGACGGCGGTCACGACCTTCATCGACAAGGCGAGCCGCGCCGGGGATCTGCCTCCCCTCGCCGACGTCGCCGCGTCGCTTCAGGAGGCGATCGTGGATGTGCTCGTGGAGAAGACCTTCCGGGCGGTGGACGACACCGGGGTGAGGGTCGTCTCCGGCGGCGGCGGAGTGCTCGCCAACCGCCGCCTCCGCGCCCGAATGGCCGAGGAGGCCGACAAGCGGGGAGTGGCCCTGTGTCTTCCCCCGCCGGTGCTGGCGACCGACAACGCCGCGATGATCGGTGTCGCCGCCGTCCATCACCTCGCCCTCGGCCACGTCTCCGACTGGTCCACCGGGGTCGACCCGGGTCTGCGCCTCGGGTGAGGCCCCAGAAGCGTTAGCACTCTTACCCAGAGAGTGCTAAAGTGCGCTGGCACTCTCCGGTGGAGAGTGCCAGTACGTGAGAGTCCGTTAGGAGGAGGCATCGATGAAGCTTCAGCCTCTTGGTGACCGGGTCGTGGTGAAGCCGGACGAAGACCAGGATCTTCGTACACCCTCCGGTCTGGTGATTCCCGACACCGCCAAGGAGAAGCCCCAGATGGGCGAGGTCATCGCCGTAGGGCCGGGCGCGCTCAACGACGACGGAGAGCGCATGCCGATGGAGGTGAAGGAGGGCGACAAGGTCCTCTACTCCAAGTTCGCCGGCACCGAGGTGAAGATCGACGGCGAGGACTACCTGGTCCTGTCCGCCCGCGATCTGTTGGCGATCGTCAGCTGATTCAGAGGAGAGACCAGAGATGACCGCGAAGGATCTTCGCTTCAACGAGGAGGCCCGCCGAGGCCTCGAGGCGGGCGTCAACAAGCTCGCCGACGTCGTCAAGGTGACGCTCGGGCCCAAGGGCCGCAACGTCGTATTGGAGAAGAAGTGGGGCGCTCCCACCATCACCAACGACGGTGTCACCATCGCCAAGGAGATCGAGCTCGAGGACCCGTGGGAGAACATGGGCGCCCAGCTCGCCAAGGAGGTGGCGACGAAGACCAACGACGTCGCCGGTGACGGGACCACCACCGCCACGGTGCTGGCCCAGGCGATGGTGCGGGAGGGCCTCCGCAACGTGGCCGCCGGTGCCAACCCCATGGGCCTGAAGAGGGGGATCGAGCAGGCCGTCGAGAAGGTGGTCGAAGAGATCGCCAACATGGCCCGGGACATCGAGACCAGCGACGAGGTGGCCCACGTCGCCTCGATCTCGGCCAACAACGACACGACCATCGGCAAGACCATCGCCGAGGCGATGGAGAAGGTCGGCAAGGACGGCGTGATCACGGTGGAAGAGGGCCAGACCTTCGGTCTGGAGCTCGAGTTCACCGAGGGCATGCAGTTCGACAAGGGCTACATCTCGCCCTACTTCATCACCGACCCCGACCGTCAGGAGGCGGTGCTGGATGAGCCCTTCATCCTCATCGCCAACCAGAAGATCAGCTCGGTCAACGACCTGCTCCCCGTCCTCGAGAAGGTGATGCAGGCCGGGAAGCCGCTGCTCGTGATCGCCGAGGACGTCGAAGGCGAGGCGCTCGCCACCCTGGTGGTCAACAAGATCCGCGGCACGTTCTCGTCGGCGGCGGTGAAGGCTCCCGGCTTCGGTGAGCGGCGCAAGGCCATGCTCCAGGACATCGCCATCCTCACCGGTGGCACCGTGATCTCCGAAGAGGTCGGGCTCAAGCTGGAGAACGTCACCACCGACATGCTGGGCCGTGCCCGCAAGGTGGTGATCGCCAAGGACAACACCACGATCGTGGACGGCGCCGGCTCCGAGGAGGACGTCAAGGCCCGCATCAAGCAGATCGAGCGGGAGATCGAGAACACCGACTCGGACTGGGACCGTGAGAAGCTGCAGGAGCGGCTCGCCAAGCTGGCCGGCGGCGTCGTCGTGATCAAGGTGGGTGCCGCCACCGAGGTCGAGCTGAAGGAGAAGAAGCACCGCATCGAGGACGCCGTGTCGGCGACCCGGGCGGCCGTCGAAGAGGGCATCGTCCCCGGCGGCGGTGTCGCCCTGCTGCGGGCCCAGTCGGCCGTCGACAAGCTGCGGGGTGGGACCGACGACGAGAAGACCGGTCGCCAGATCGTGCGGAAGGCGATGGAGGAACCGCTCCGGCAGATCGCCTTCAACGCCGGGTTCGAAGGCGGCGTGGTCGTCGAACGGGTCCGGTCGGGCGAAGGAGCCTACGGCTTCAACGCCGCCACCGGCGAGTACGAGGACCTGCTGGCGGCGGGCGTGATCGACCCCGCCAAGGTCACCCGGTCGACCCTGCAGAACGCGGCGTCGATCGCCGCCTTGCTGCTCACCACCGAGGCGCTGGTCGCCGAGGAGAAGGAGGAGACTCCTGCCGGCGGCGGCCACGACCATGGTGGCGGCATGGACTTCTGATCCGACCCGTCGGATCCGAGATGCCGGTGAGGGGCCCCCACGGGCCCCTCACCGCTTCTACGCTGGGTCTCGTGAGGTTCGCCTTCGTCGGGTTCGTGCTCGTCGCCGTGGCCTGCGCGACCGGACCCTCCCTGGACGGCGCCGCCTTCGTGGACCTTCTCGCCGAGCGGGGGGCGCGGGTCTCCGAGCTCGACCCGGGGGAGCGGATGATCCCCTGGTTCGGGGGCGTTCAACGGCGGCTCTGCGTCGACGACCGGGTCGTCTGGGTGCTCGAGTATCCGGATGTGGCCTCCCGGAAGGCCGATTCCGACGGGATCCCTCCGGACGCGAACCGGATCGGTCCGGGCCACGTCGAGATCAATGGGCGCTGGCGGGTGTGGGCCGAGGGACGGCTGCTCGTCTTCTACCTCGGCCTCGACGACAAGATCGTGAACCGCCTCGACGCCGTCCTCGGCCCGACGATCACGCCGGACGCCCCGCCCCGGGGACCCTTCGGCGGGCCGGTCGACCCGCGGGTGGTCGCCCGGGACTCCTCCTGCGTGTCCCCGTAGACGAGGCTCGTCGTGATCTCGATCGTGTCTCGGATGCTGCAGACGACCGGGCAGAAGTCGGCGTGGAGCTCGTGGGCCCGCTCGACGACCGCCCGACGATCCGGGGAGACGCCGCCGAGGGTGTGGGTGACGTGGATCCTCCGGAGCACCAGGACCGTGCCGTCCGTCTCCCCCTCACCCACCACCCGGGCGATGAGCTTCCCATCCTTCTCCGCTCCCTTCCACGGTACCCGCATGTGGAGGAGCGTACGGGGGACTCGGGTCCGGTCAACCGATCCCGGCGGCCCGTGCGAGGGAGTCGAGGAGGGGGAGCACCTTCGATGCGGGCGCCGAAGGGAGCCGAAACACCGCCCGGTCGATCCCCGCCGCCGCCAGGTGGTCGAGGTGATCGGGCGACGCCGCGTAGTAGGTGACCTCGAAGGCGTCGGGATCCCGTCCGGCCGCCTCGAGGGCCCGCCTGACCTCGGGGAGCTGTTCCTCCCAGCGGTAGCGGCCCATCGGGATCCACCCGTCGCAGAACTCGACGAGGTGTCCGATCGTCTTCGGGCCTGCCGCCGCTCCCAGCACGATCGGCGGATGGGGCTGCTGGCGGGGTTTCGGCCACGACCAGCTCGGCTCCAGATGCAGCAGCTCTCCGTCGAAGGCGGCGACCTCCTCGGTCCAGAGGGCCTTCATCATGAGCACCTTCTCGCGGAGCAGCGGCCGGCGGAGTCTGGCGTCGACGCCGTGGGACTCCATCTCCTCGACGTTCCAGCCGTATCCGATCCCGAAGATGAACCGGCCGCCGGAGAGCTGGTCGAGGGAGGCGACCGCCTTGGCCAGCCAGATCGGATCGCGCTGGGGGACGAGGGTGATGCCGCTGGCCACCTTGAGATGGGACGTCACCATGGCGCAGGCGGTGAGGGCGACGTACTGGTCGTGGGTGCGCCAGTACTCCTCGGGGAGCGGCGGTGCATCCGGGACCCCGCCCCAGGGGGTCTTGCGTGAGACCGGGATGTGGGAGTGCTCGGGGAACCACAGTGACTCGAAGCCGCGATCTTCGACGGCGCGAGCCAGCTCGGGTGGCTGGATGGCCGTGTCGGTGGGGAACATCATCACGCCGAACTTCATGGGCACCTCCCTCGTCTCCTGGCGGTGAGGGTACCGGGCAATCGTCACCGACCCGCCAACTCGGTGGAGCGGCGGACTTGCCGTTCCGGCTCGCAGCCGGGATCCTGCATCCGATGTCCGTGTCGTCCCTGCTCCGTGCCCGCATCGAGGAGGAAGGTCCGATCCCCTTCGAGGAGTTCATGCGGATCGCCCTCTACCACCCCGACGGTGGGTTCTTCGCCTCGGTGGACGTGCTCCGCTCGGTGCGGGGCGGCGACTTCCTCACCAGCCCCGAGGTGAGCGACGCCTTCGGGGCGGCGTTCGGCCGGTTCGTCGACCGGGAGGCGGCTCGGCTGGGGAGCCCCGTCACCGTGATCGAGGTGGGTGCCGGCTCCGGCTCGCTGCTTCGGCCCCTCCTCGACCACGTCACCGTCTCGGCGGAGGCGTGGGCGGTGGAGGTCTCACCGGCGGCGCGGCGGGCCATCGCACGGCTCGTCCCCGAGGCGCGAGTGGTCCCCGACCTCGCCGACGTCCCCGGCCCCATCGAAGGCGTCGTGATCGCCAACGAGCTGGTGGACAACCTGCCGATGGCGGTCGTGCAGATGACCGAGCGGGGATGGCGGGAACGATGGGTGGGGCTCGACGGGGGGGAGCTGGTCCTGGTCGACGCCCCGGTGCGGCCCGAGGTCGAACGTTGGGTGGCCTCCTACGCCGGGGGTGAGGTGCCGGTGGGGGGTGTGGTGGAGTGCCAGCTCGAAGCCGCCGTCTGGTTGCAGAGGGTCGTCGAGATGGTCTCCGGGGGTGCGGTCGTGGTGGTGGACTACGGGGATGTCGCCGAGAACCTGCTGCCCCGACGTCAGGACGGAACCTTGCGGACCTATCGGGCCCATCATCTCGGTCCCCATCCCCTCGACGAGCCGGGAGCGACCGACATCACCGCCGATGTGAACTTCACCGCGTTGGCGGAGGTGGCCCGTCGGGCCGGTGCCGAGGTCGAGCTGTGGCGTCAGGACGAGTTCCTCGCCGACCTGGGTCTCCGTGAGGAGCTGTCGGAGCTGCGCCGGGCGGAGCTGGAGGCGGCACGCCGTGGCGAGACGATGGAGCGGCTGCGGCTCCGGAGTCGTCGCACCGAGATCGAGACCCTGCTACATCCCCGCGGGCTCGGTGACTTTCGGGTGTTGGTGGCTCGACGGTGAACCGGAGGGCGTGCTGTGGGCAAGGAAAGAGGGAACCGAACCGGCCTCGGGGGACGTCTGATGGGTATGAGAAGGTATCTCGTGCTGGCGGTCGTGCTGGCGGCGTGCGCCGCGCCCGCCGTCGAACCGGGGACGTCGGAGGCGCCCGTCTCGTCGGAGCCCAGTGTGACAGAGACCAGCGTGACGGAGCCCGAGACGTCCACCACGGTCGAGGAGACGACCACGACGACACCTACCACGACGACCATGCCGAGCTCGGAGGACACCGTGATCCCGAAACCCCCACCCGAGCGTGTCCCCCCGCCGTCCCCACCGCCGGTGGAGGTCGGTGACGGGGAGGTTCCCGCCGCCTACCTCGAGGCGGTCGTCGCCGACGCTGCCGAACGCGCCGGTGTGTCCGCCGACGAGGTCTCCGTCCTCGAGGCCACCGCCGTCGTCTGGTCGGACGGCTCCCTCGGGTGCCCCGAGCCCGGGCAGAGCTACATCCAGATGCTCATCGACGGATATCGGGTGGTCGTCTCCGCCGGAGGTCGGACCCTCGACTACCGCCTCGACGGTGAGGGCTCCTTCTTCGTCTGTGAGGGCCTCGGCGGGATCCCCGATGCACCGCCCGACGCCTGACGCGTGAGCGGGGGGCGCCCGAGGCGCCCCCCGCTCGTGGTCGAGACTGCGACGAGTTCAGTCGTCGTCTTCGTCGTGCGTGCCCTGGCCGTGGTCGTCGCCGTGTTCGGGCTCGACCACCTCCACCTGCTTCTTCTCCTCGTTGTTGGGGAAGAACCAGACCATCGGATGGTCGCTCGGCCCGGTCACCGTCATCGTCGCCTCGCCGTCGGGCTGGAGCCCGAAGCTCGCGAACTCGGGGACGACCTCCTGGGCGAGGTCGACGGAGCCGAACTGGAGGTCGATCGAGCCGGCCCGACCGAACATCACCATCGTGTAGTCGAAGGTGGTGTCCCCCGGATCGAGGAAGCCGAAGGGGCCGGTGCGGTCCACGGTGAGGACCGAGACCCGGTCGTTGAGGTCGGCGTCCACGAACCATTCGAGGAACCCACCACCCGTCCGGAGGTCGAACAGGGCGGTGACCACCTGGCCGGTCGGGTCACCGCCGAGCAGGAACCCGAGGTCGGCGGCGACGAGCACGTAGTCGTCGATGCCGTCCTGGTCGGTGTCCAGCCAGATGTCGACCTCGCCTTCCGACAGGCTGTTCCACGCCTTGTCGGCGCTCACGCCGAACTGGACGACGTCGATTCCGGACAGGGTGTTGGTCCGGAAGCCGGTGGCGTCGATGGCGAAGGGGGTCTTGTTCACCAGGAGCCCGCCCCGGGCGGCCAGGGTGAAGCCCTCGGCGAAGGCGACGGTGTCGGAGTCGTTCTCGAAGGCCAGCGTGCCGTCTTCGAACTCGACCTCCATCTCCGCCGCCGGGTCCACCACCGCCAGATAGCCGACCTGGAGGGTGGTGTCGCCGCTGGTGAGGGTCACCCAGCCGTCGACCTCCGTCTGGGAGTAGAAGCCGAAGTCCCACGGCATCGCCGCCGGGTCGACCCGGAGCTGCAACTTCAGCTCCTTCGACTCGCCCGGCTTCACCGTCACCTTCTTCGGGGCCTTGATGGAGACCCCGGGCACGGTCTGGTTCGGTGTCACCGTGACGTCGAAGGTCCGGGTGTGGGGGCTGAGGTTCACCACGTCGACGGTGCGCCGCACCTTGCCCTTCTCGGTCCGGTTGACGTACCCGAAGGACACCCCGGCGGGGGTGGCGTAGGCGTCGAGGGCGAGGGTCCGGTCGGCCCGCACCACGCCGACGCCCTGACGGGCGAGAGGATACGGCGTCCCGCCGGTGGTGGCCCCGACGACCGTCCCGTTCTGGATGAGGGCCTTCACCGCTTCGGGTTCCAGACCCGGGTGGGCCTGGCGGACCAGGGCGGCGAGTCCGGCCACGTGGGGGGCGGCCATCGACGTGCCGCCGAACTGGACGCCGGCGGTGCCGGTGCCGACGGCGGCCGACTGGATCCCGAGGCCGGGGGCGGCCACGTCGGGCTTGAAGAGGTTCGTCACCCCCGGTCCCCGGGAGCTGAACCCGGCCATGGTGTCGGCGAGCTCGGGCTTGGGGATGACGATGCCGTCGGCGAGCGTGGCCGTCACCGTCGAGCCGCCTCCGAGGGCGGTGGCGATGGTGGTTCCGTCGGTGTTCCCGATGAACACGCCCGGGATCGTGATCCCGGTGTCGTCACCGCCCATGTTCACGAGGGCGTCGCCTCGGGCGGCGTCGTTGTAGACGATGACGGCGACCGCGCCTGCGTCCTGGGCGTTGAGGTACTTGGTGGCGAAGGTGCACGCGCCTCGCTGGATGAGGGCGATCTTTCCGGTGAGGTCCACCGTCGACGGGCCGCACAGGAAGGTGGGGTCGCCGCCTTCACCACTGTCGAGGGCCACGGCGACGTCGCCGGTGATCGGACCGACGTCCCGCAGCGACGGCCCGAGGGCACCCTCGGCCGCCTCGAAGAGTTGGGCCGCTCCGTCGATGGTCACCTCGATCGCCGAGACGGCGTACCCGCCGTCCACCGAAGCCGCCACCGAGATGGCGCCCGGAGCCACGGCGGGGGCACCGGTGACGTAGGGCACGTCACCGGAGTTCCCGGCGGACGCCACCACCACGACGCCGAGGCGGACCGCGTTCTGCGAGGCGATCGCCGAGGGGTCGTCGGGTGAGCCGAAGGGCGCCCCGAGGCTCATGTTGATCACGTCGACCCGGTCGTCGATGGAGCCGTCCTGGTTCGGGTCGAGGGCCCGCTCGATCGCCAGCGACGTCAGGTCGGTGGACCCGGCCACGTCCCCGAAGACCTTGAAGGCGTAGATGAGCGCCTCGGGAGCCACGCCCGGCCCCACTTCGAAGGTGTGGTCGTGATACGCCGAGGGGTCGTAGGGTCCCGTGTAGGTCGACCCGTCGGCCAACACTCCCATTCCGGCGGCGGTGCCGGCGACGTGGGTGCCGTGTCCGTGGCCGTCGAGGGGGTCGGGGTCCGGCGTCGGGGTGGTGGGACCGAGGCGCCCGCCTGCGTCGTAGAGGGTGCCGGCGAAGTCCCAGCCGCCGATCACCTTGGCGGTGGGGAAGGTGCCCGGCTCGATGATCGTCGGGTCGTTGTCGAGATAATCGTTGGGGTCACCGGAGCCGCCGAAGGTGGCGTGGGTGTAGTCGATCCCGGTGTCGATGACGGCGATCGTCACGTTTTCACCGGTGAGACCCAGGTTGTCCCACACCTCGGGGGCGCCGATCCAGGGGACGCTCGTCTCGTTGGACGGGGTGAAGGTCGCCACCCGGGCCACGGAGACCACGCCGGGGATGGCGGCGAGGCCGGGGAGGTCTCGGGGGCTCACCTCGACGATGAAACCGTTGGCGCCCACCTTCAGCTCGTCGACGATCTCGGCACCTGCCCGCTCGACGTCGTCGTCGAGTTCGTCGTGTTCCCGCTCGACCTTCTCGGCGTGCGCCTTCTGTCGTGACTTGGATGGTTCGGGTCGGCCCGCCTCCACCTCGGACGCCACGTAGTCGGCCACCGAGGGTGTCGAGAGCTGGACGAAGACCTTGATCGTGTCTCGGGCGGCCAGCAGATCCGTCCGGTCGAGGTCGATCGCCCGGCGGTTGGTGGCCCGCGGCTCGGCACGCTCGACATCTCCGGTGGCACCCGCCGGAACGGCGGCGGCCGCAACCATCGCGACCACACCCACGAGGGCGGCGAATCGTCTCACGGTGACTCCCTCCACACGTTGACTCCCTCCATTCGGTCCCTGGTTGGACACGACACGGTGTCCGCAACCACGGGCACTCTAGTGATGGATGTTCAGCGATGCCGCCCAAAGTGAGATTTTTCCCACTCTCCGTCGTCTCGGTGGGGACGGGCCGGGGGTCCCTTTGGGCGGGGATCCCGGTAGGATTCCGGCCATGAACAACCTCAAGACGGTCGCCCTGCTGGGGTTGATGTCGGCCCTCGTGTGGTGGCTCGGGATCACCCTTTTCGACACCGGTGGGTTCTACATCGGTCTCCTGTTCGCGGTCGGCCTCAACTTCTTCGCGTACTTCTTCAGCGACAAGATGGCGCTCGCCGCCTCGCGGGCCAAGCCGGTCACCGAAGCCGAGCTGCCTCAGGTGTACTCCATCGTCCGCACCCTCGCCGCCCAGACGGGCATGCCGATGCCGCGGATCTACCTCATCGACTCGCCACAGCCGAACGCCTTCGCCACCGGTCGCAACCCGAGGCACGCCGCGGTGGCCGTGACCCGGGGCATCCTCGATCTCATGACCTACGAAGAGCTCACCGGCGTCCTCGCCCACGAGCTGGCCCACGTCCGGAACCGGGACATCCTCATCTCCTCGATCGCGGCGATGCTTGCCGCCGCCCTCTCCATCTTCGCTCGGATGGCCTTCTGGTTCGGTGGTGGACGCCGGAGTCGGGAGAACGCCCTGTCGGGCGTCCTGGCGCTGGTGGCGATCCTCATCGCCCCCATCGCCGCCATGCTGATCCGCCTCGCCATCTCCCGGTCGCGCGAGTTCCAGGCGGACCGCTCGGCGGCCGAGATCACCGGCCAGCCCCTGTATCTGGCCAGCGCCCTGCGGAAGCTGGAGGCGGGGACCTCGCGGATCCCCATGGAGGTCAACCCCGCCGTGAGTCAGCTCTTCATCGCCGATCCCCTCAAGGCGCTTCGACGGCGCGGGGGTGGGGGCGGTTTCGGAGCCCTGTTCTCCACCCACCCGCCCATCGCCGAGCGGGTCCGTCGCCTCGAAGAGCTCGCCTACGGAGTTCGGTGATCCAGGTCGGCCAGGCCGGGGCGATCGCTCTCGTCGGGGCCGCCGCGCTCGTCGCCGTGGGATGGGGGGCGTTCCTGAGCGTCCGGTCGGCCGTGCGCGGTCCCGCCTGGGCGCTCGACCACCTCACCGGCGCCGGGCGATGGATGCTCGTCGGTCTCGTCGTCGGTGGGGCGGTGACGGTGCTGGTGCGTCCACCCTGGGCCGGGCTCGCCGTCACCTACGTCGTCGGCGTGGTCTGGTGGCTCACGTCGATGCTGCGTCGCAACCTGATCCGGGTCGAGGCCGCCGGGGGATTCGGGGAGGTCTCCCCGACCCGGCGGGCACAGATCCTGCGGCGGGCTCGACGTCTCCTCGGGATGGGGGCCGGAGCCCTGGTGGCCATCGCGGTGCTCACCGGCGACCTCACGGGGGTGACGGCGGTGTTCGCCCTCGGCCTCGCCGGGGTGCTGACGGTCGCCGCCGTCGGCCTCCGGATCCCCGACGATCCCGACGCGTGACGGGGCAGAGGCGGCCGGCTTCCGGCGTTGTACCCAGACGGAGCGATTCGCTACACTTCCTCCGCCCCGCGGGTGTACTCGGGGCATGCCGGGATGCCCGAGCGGCCAAAGGGAGCAGACTGTAAATCTGCCGGCTCTTGCCTACGGAGGTTCGAATCCTTCTCCCGGCACCGACACCCGCGGGTGGGCCGGCCCCCTTAGCTCAGCTGGCCAGAGCGCCTCCATGGTAAGGAGGAGGTCTCCGGTTCGAATCCGGAAGGGGGCTCGGCGACCGGGCCTGGTGCCCGGTCGCAGACAAACAGGCGAGAGGAGTCCACGGCGGCATCGGCCCGAGATGAGCGGATCGAGGGCGGAAGAGCCGGTACCCTGGGCTCCGTCACCGGTCACGGCCTGGGTCGGGACCGGCGACCACGGCGGCGTAGCTCAGCTGGTGAGAGCGCTCGACTCATAATCGAGAGGTCGGCAGTTCGAGTCTGCCCGCCGCTACGGCAAGGCCTATATCCAACCAAGTTCGAATACCAAGTCCGAATACGACGTCGAGAAAGGGACCAACCCATGGCGAAGGCGAAGTTTGAGCGTACGAAGCCGCATGTGAATGTGGGGACGATGGGTCATATTGATCATGGGAAGACGACGTTGACTGCGGCGATTACGAAGGTGTTGGCTGAGCGGGTTGGT